>DSLFC04101__coassemble_322_pt1 | contig 43427 bp, 42 predicted proteins | sample DSLFC04101__metabat2_high_PE_006 | metagenome-assembled genome bin DSLFC04101
AACTTGCTGCCTTCTTTGAATCTCTCGCTGTACAAAATGTTTGACAAACCTACAAGTTCATGGATTTTTGGTTGATATGCGCCCGACGCCGCGTTATAATGAAAATCATGGCCGGGTGCTGCGCATCCGGTACGGAAAGGAATGGCATTTTATGCGAGTCGGCATTTCGGCCGCCTCTCTGTATCCGATGGAAACGGAGAAGGCGCTCTGTCATTTAAACGATCTCGGCTACACGCTGTTTGAGATTTTTTTCAACGCCTACTGCGAGACAAAGCCCGATTTCTGCGCACTTTTGAACAGCTTGCGGGAAACGCGCGGCTTCGAGATCAAGTCGGTGCACCCATTCACCTCTGCGCTCGAATCGATGCTGCTCTTCGAGCGGTATGCGCGCCGGTTTGAGGAGGGGCTTGCGTTTTACAAAAACTATATGGAGGCCGCCAGGCGGATCGGCGCAAAGCTCCTCGTTCTGCACGGGCAGCGGCTCGGCGCCGGTTCGCTGAGCGACCGGGAATACTGCGACCACTACCGGACGCTGTACCGGCTCGGGCAGTCGCTCGGCGTCACGGTCGCGCAGGAGAACGTGCGCCTGTTCCGCAGCGCGTCGCCGGAGTTTATTGCCGTCATGCGCCGCGAGCTCGGCGACGAATGCGCCTTCGTGCTCGACACGAAGCAGGCGGTGATGAGCGGCTACACGCCGGCCGCGCTCTGCAGGGCGATGGGGGAGCGCCTCGTCCACGTGCACCTCAGCGACCACACGGCAACGGAAAGCTGCCTGCTGCCCGGAGCGGGCAGCTTTGACCTGCGCGCTTTCCGCGAGGAGCTCCGCGCCGTCGGCTACACAGGCGACGTGATCACCGAGGTTTACCGGCAGGCCATTCGGGACGATGCGGCGTTAAAGAACGCGCTTTCTGTCACAAAAGCGGTTTTTGAGGAATAAATGCGCATTTTTGCTTGATTTTCCAAAAGATCCTGTAGTATAATATTTACGATTTTAAAGGCAAACCATATTGGGAGGTTTATCCATGAAGTGCCCCTACTGCGGATACAGTGAAAGCAAGGTTATCGATTCCAGACCGACCGACGAGGGCGAGCGCATCCGCCGCCGTCGCGAATGTCTGAAGTGCGGCAAGCGCTTCACAACGTACGAGGTCATCGAGACGGTTCCGGTCGTCGTCATCAAGAAGGACAAATCCCGCGAGACGTTCGACCGCAACAAGCTGTTGAACGGCCTTCTGCGCGCCTGCGAGAAGCGTCCCGTCTCGCTTGAAACGCTCGAGCGGATCGTCGACGAGATCGAAACGCTGCTGCAGAATTCCCTCGACCGCGAGGTCCCGTCGCACATGATCGGCACCTATGCCATGGAGAAGCTCAAAGCTGTGGACGAGGTCGCTTACGTGCGTTTTGCGTCCGTCTACCGGCAGTTCAAGGACATCAACAGCTTCATGGAAGAGCTGAGCAAGCTCATCAACAGCAAGAACTGAGGCGGGTGCGATGACAACGATTTGCGGCATGGACTGCTGCAGCGCATGCGCGCGAAAAGACGCGTGCGGCGGCTGCGTCCAAACAGGCGGGCATCCTTTCGGCGGCTCGTGCATTGCGGCGGAATGTGTGGAAAAGGGCGGCAGGGAAGCGCCCTGCGCTTCAAGTCGGCACTGATCGAGGAGATCAACGCGCTCGACATACCGGGGCTTGCGGTCAGCGATATGAATCTTCTGATCGGCGCTTACGTGAACCTCGAATACACGCTGGCGAACGGCGCGCGCGTAAAGCTGCTCCGGGACGACCGCGTGTACTGGGGCAACCAGGTGGAGATCCCGGGAAATCCGCGCTGCTACGGCCTTGTCGCGGATGAAAGCATTCTGCTCGTATGCACTTACGGCTGCGGCGGGTCGGATCCGGAGATCGTTCTGTACAAAAAGCGGTAAACCCAATATCCGATATATATTTTTCCTGAAAGGCAGGGCTGCGGCGCATACCGCGGTCCTGCTCTTTTTTGCATCGCAGCGCGTCCGGAAAAATTGTTTTCCATTTTAGCCTGAGAAACGGTTCGCAACAGGGAAAGCGCGGCATAGCGTTTAATACGTTTTAAAAAATTGTACGTACAAGTCTTGAAAAATCAAAAAGAGGTGATACAATAAGAGACAACACAACACTGTGCGCCGCACAGAGAGAAGGGAAATACGGCTTATGAGCAAAATCATCGTCAACACACTGGAGAGGAAAAGCAAGATCAACCGCAACATTTACGGGAATTTTTCCGAGCATCTCGGCCGCTGCATCTATAACGGCGTCTACGTCGGAGAAAACAGCGATATCCCGAACGTCAACGGCATGCGCACCGACGTCGTGGAGGCGCTGAAGCACATCAAGCTGCCGGTGCTGCGCTGGCCGGGCGGCTGCTTCGCGGACGAATACCACTGGAAGGACGGCATCGGCCCGAAGGAAAACCGCAAGAAAATGGTCAACACGCACTGGGGCGGCGTCGTCGAGGACAATTCCTTCGGCACGCATGAATTTCTGGAGCTCTGCCGGCAGATCGGCTGCGAGCCGTATATCAACGGCAATGTCGGCTCCGGCACCGTGCAGGAGATGAGCGAATGGATGGAGTACATGACCTTTGACGGCGTCTCGCCGATGGCGGCGCTGCGCGCGGAAAACGGCCATCCGGAGCCGTGGAAGGTGAAGTATTTCGGCGTCGGCAATGAGAACTGGGGCTGCGGCGGCAATATGCGCCCGTCGTACTACGCGGACCTCTACCGCCGCTATCAGACCTATGTGCGCGACTACGGCGAAAACAGGGTGTTCCGCATCGCCTGCGGCCCGAACTCCGACGATTACAGCTGGACCGAGGAGGTCATGCGCATCGCGGGCCGGTACATGGACGGCCTGAGCCTCCACTACTACACGGTGCCGGGCGACTGGGACAAGAAGGGCTCGGCAACGGAGTTTGACGAGGCGGAATATTACCGCACGCTGAAAAAGGCGTCTTATATGGACGAGCTCGTCACAAAGCACGCGCAGATCATGGACCGCTACGACCCGGAGCACAAGGTCGGCCTGATCGTCGACGAATGGGGCACGTGGTTCGACGTGGAGCCGGGCACCAATCCGGGCTTCCTCTACCAGCAGAGCACGATGCGCGACGCGATGGTCGCCGCACTGACGCTGAACATCTTCAACGCGCACAGCGACCGTGTGGCGATGGCCAACATCGCGCAGCTTGTCAACGTGCTGCAGGCCGTCATCCTCACCGAGGGCGAGAAGATGGTCTGCACGCCGACTTACCACGTTTTCGACCTGTACAAGCACCATCAGGATGCGACGCTGCTCGGCTCGTTTGCGGAGACGGCGAAGATCGGCGCAGACGGCGAGACGATCCAAAACCTCAGCGTTTCTGCTTCCGAGGATGACGCCGGCGCCGTGCACATCACCGTCGCGAACCTCTCGGCGACGGAGAGCTGCCCCGCCGAAATCACGCTGCTCGGCCGCGCGGACGGCGCTGTGCAGGGCCGGATTCTCACCGGCAGGATGGACGCGTACAACGATTTCGACTGCCCGGAAAACGTCTCGATCCGCCCGATGGAGGGCCTGCGCCTCGAAAACGGGCAGATCCGCTGCACGCTGCCGGCCTGCTCGGTCGCAGAGATCACGATCGCCTGATGGCCGGGACATTTTGCCGGCGCTGCCTTCTGAAGGACATGAGCGACACGGAATTCTTCGAATCCGTCCGCGCGTACATTCAGAACATACCGGACGACCAGAAAGCGCCGGAGGCGCTGTACCGCGAACGGCTTCAGAAATGCACGTCGTGCGACCAGCTCGTCAACGGCATGTGCGCGCTGTGCGGCTGCTTTGTTGAGATCCGCGCCGCGAAAAAAATCCGGCACTGTGCAAAAAGCTGCACCATCTGGTGAGCGGCAAAACGGTCGGCGCGCTTGTTTTCCGAAGGAATCTGTGGTATACTGGCTCAAAAGGCTGGTATGCCACTTTTCTTTTGGGAGGATGATTGTATTATGCTGCAGCAGGTTATGACCGCGCCTGGGAAGATCGAGTTCCGGGAAATCGAAATGCCGGTTCCGAAAGCCGGCGAAGTGCTGATTCGGATCATGAAAATCGGCGTATGCGGGTCGGACATCCACGTCTGGCACGGCAAGCACCCGTTCACGAGCTATCCGGTCACGCAAGGGCACGAGGTGTCGGGCGAGATCGCGGCGCTCGGCGCGGGCGTTGAAAACCTTGAAGTCGGGCAGAAGGTCACGATTCAGCCGCAGGTCGTCTGCGGCAAGTGCTATCCCTGCCGCCATGGGAAATACAACCTGTGCGAGACGCTGAAGGTCATGGGCTTCCAGACCACCGGCGTCGCCTCGGAATACTTCGCCGTGGACGCCGCAAAGGTCACGCCGCTGCCGCAGGAAATGAGCTTCGACGAGGGCGCGATGATCGAGCCGCTCGCCGTCGCCGTCCATGCGGTCCGCAAATTCGGCGATATGCAGGGGATGCGCGTCGCCGTGCTCGGCGCGGGGCCGATCGGCATTCTGGTCGCACAGGCCGCAAAGGGCATGGGCGCCGAAAGCGTGCTGATCACGGACATCAGCGATCTGCGGCTGGAAAAGGCCCGGCAGTGCGGCGTCGACTTCTGCGTGAATACGCGCGAAGCGGATTTCGGCGAAGCGCTGGTGTCGTCGTTCGGGCCGGATAAGACCGACGTGATCTACGACTGCGCCGGCAACAACGTGACGATGGGGCAGGCCATCCGCTGCGCGCGCAAGGGCAGCACGATCATTCTGGTCGCCGTCTTTGCGGGGATGGCCGAGGTGGACCTCGCCGTCCTGAACGACCACGAGCTCGACCTCAACACGACGATGATGTACCGCAACGAGGATTATCTCGAGGCCATCGAGCTTGTCCGGGCCGGCAAGGTCGACCTGAAGCCGCTGATTTCCAAACACTTTGCTTTCCGCGACTACGCCGAAGCGTACCGGTACATCGATGAAAACCGCGAAACAACCATGAAAGTCATCATCGACGTGCAGGCGTAAGCGCCGCACGCCAAATCGGAAGAATGGAGAATGCTATGCTGGATGTCCTGCTTGACGCACTGACAGATTCACTGAAAATGCTGCCGTTTCTGTTTGCAGCGTATTTCCTGATCGAATACCTCGAACACAAGGCGAGCGAAAAAATGACGCGCAGCCTGCAAAGCCTCGGCCCGTGGGGCCCGGTCGGCGGCGCAGTGCTCGGCATCGTGCCGCAGTGCGGCTTTTCCGTTGCCGCGGCGAATTTTTACGCCGGAAGACTGATCTCGCTCGGCACGCTGATCTCGGTGTTTATCGCGACCAGCGATGAGGCGATTCCGATCCTGCTCGCACATCCGGATCAGCTTCATTACATCTGGCCGATGCTGCTGATCAAGCTCCTGTCGGCAATCGTGGTCGGGCTGCTCGTGGACTTTTTCATGCGGCGCTTTATGAAGCCGCGAAACGAAAAGCCATTTGAGGAGCTCTGCGCAGACTGCGACTGTGAGCACCACAGCGTGCTGGCTTCCGCGCTGCGGCATACGGTGGAGATCTTTCTCTTCATCCTGCTCGTCAACCTGCTGCTCGGCCTTGCGATCCACTTCGTCGGGGAGGACAACATCTCCCGGCTGCTTCTGAACGGCAGCGTGTTCCAGCCGTTCCTGACGGCGTTGATCGGCCTTGTGCCGAACTGCGCGGCGTCGGTCATTTTGACCGAGCTCTTCGTCTCGGGCAGCCTTTCGTTCGGCTCCTGCATGGCGGGGCTGTGCGCCGGCGCGGGCCTCGGTCTCGTGGTGCTTTTCCGCACGAACCGCAGGCCGAAGGAAAACCTTGCGATCGTCGGCGTGCTCTACGGCGCATCGGTCGTGACGGGTCTGCTCGTCAATCTCATCGCATAAACTGCAGGCGGCGGCCGGAAGCTTTCGGCACGCCGCCTTTCTGCGCCCGTACGGTTCGACGCGCTCCTCGCCCGGTACGAGACGCAGTACGCGCGCGTCGGGCTTTCCCGCACGGCGTATAAGGACATGGACGCTTTTGAGGCGGCCTACCGCGCCCGGTAGCGCCATCGCCCGGCAAGGAAATGGCAAATTTTCATAGAATTCGCGCTTTGCTCTTTTAAAATGAATTTTTCTGTGGTATAATACCGAATAAAATAGCATATTTATGCAGATATGCTGGACTTTGACTCTGAAAAACAGAAGGGCAGATCCTGAATGGAACATACGATTTTGGAACGAAAGGACTGCGGGCTCAAGGCCTTCGCCTGCGAGACCCCGCAGTTTAAGACGGCGCGGCATTCCGTGCACCTCGTGCTGCCGCTGACGACGCCGGAGGCCGCTGCGGCCAACGCGATCGTGCCGAACGTCTCCGCACGGGCCACGCGCGCCTATCCGGACTACACGGCGTTCGGCAAGCGGCTCGCCGAGCTGTACGGCGCTTCCGTGCAGGCCGGCGTGAGCCGGGTCGGCGACAATCAGATCCTGACGCTCGCGGCGTCCGGCATCGCAAACCGCTATGCTTTCGGCGGCGAGGACGTGCAGGGCGCGCTTGCGGAGATCCTCGAGAGCATCGTTTTCACCCCGCTGTTCGACGCGGACGGCCTTTTCCCGGAGGACGGCTTTAGGCAGGAGCAGCGCCAGCTTCTCGAAACGCTCGACGCCGAATTCAATGAAAAGCGCATCTATGCGAAAAAGCGCTGCACCGAGCTGATGTTTGCCGGCGAGCCGGCCGGGATCCCGCACACCGGCACCCGGGAAGCGATCCGCTCCGCGACGCGCGCGTCGGCCAAAGCCGCATGGGAAAACCTCGTGCGCAGCGCGGCCGTATGCCAGTTTTCGATCGGCGACGGCGCAGACGCTCGCTTTTCCGGGCGTCTTGCCGAAAAGCTCGGCGCCCGCACGGTTCTCCCGACGGAGACAAAGCCGCATCCGGCGCCCTCGCGCGTGAACCGCGTGACCGAGGAGATGCCGCTCGCGCAGTCGAAGCTCGTGATGGGCATGCACGTCGGCACAACACCCGCACAGCAGCTCGTCACGCGCCTGACCGCCGCGATCTTCGGCGGCACGCCGAGCTCCAAGCTGTTTTTGAGCGTGCGCGAAAAGCAGAGCCTCTGCTACTACTGCTCGGCGCAGTACGACACGCCGAAAAACGTCATCTTTGTGCAGAGCGGCGTGGAGACAGCCAATCTCGAACGCGCCGGAGAGGCGATCCTCACCGAGCTGTGCGCCATGCAGGCAGGCGAGATTTCCGACGAGGAGATCCTGCACGCAAAGCTCGCGCTGTGCAACAGCTACCATTCCGTCGCCGATTCCGCCGCGTCCATGGAGAGCTGGTATCTGAGCTGCATGCTCCAGAACAACGTGCGCGCGCCGGAAGAGGACGCCGCGGCCGTCATGAAAATCACAAAGGATGAAATCGTCGAGGCGGCGAACCGCATTGCGCTCGACACGGTTTACAGATTGAAAGGAGATGCAAAGGCCGAATGAATACGGTGACAACACGGGAAAGCAAAATGCTCGGCGACCGTTACGTCTGCGTGAAGCATCCCTCCGGTCTGACGATTCTGATCTACCCCAAGGAAAAGATGCGCAGCACCTACGCGGTGTTCGGCACGCGCTACGGCTCGATCGACAAGGCGTTCAAGCGCAGCGACGAGCCGGAAGCCGAGGTCACGCCGGCGGGCATCGCGCATTTCCTCGAGCACAAGCTGTTCGAGAGCGAGGACGGCGACGCCTTCACGCGCTATGCGGAAATCGGCGCCTCCGCAAACGCCTATACCTCTTTCGAGACGACGCGCTACCTGTTTTCCTGCACGGAGAACGCAGAAAAAGCGCTCGAGATCCTGCTCGACTTCGTCCAGTCGCCGTACTTCACGGCGCAGACCGTCGAGAAGGAGCAGGGCATCATCGGGCAGGAAATCAAGATGTACGACGACGACCCCCAGTGGCGCGTCCTGTTCAACCTGCTGCGCGCCTTGTACCACAACCACCCGATCAAGGACGACATTGCGGGCACCGTGGAGAGCATTGCGGCGATCACGCCGGAGCACCTCTACCGCTGCTACAATACGTTTTACAACCTGAACAACATGGCGCTCTGCGTTTCGGGCAACTGCGATGTGGACAGCGTGCTCGCGCTCTGCGACAAGATGCTGAAAAAGAGCGCGCCCGTACAGGTGGAGCGTGTGTTGGACGCGGAGCCGGATTCGATCGTCCGCCCGGCCGTCGAAGAGCGGCTGGCCGTGGCCTCGCCGATCTTTGAGTTCGGCATCAAGGAGGCGGACGGCGGGCGGCACCGCTCGGAAAAGGACCTCGCGGTCACCGAGGTGCTGCTCGACATCATGGCTTCGGACAGCTCGCCGCTCTTCCGCCGCCTGCTCGACGCGTCCCTCATCAACGAGGCTTCGTTCAGCTACGAGTATTTTGAAGGCACCGGTTACGGCGCCGTGCTGTTCGGCGGCGAGTCGAGCGACCCGCACGCGGTGTGTGCGGCGATCCGCGAGGAGATGCGCCGGCTGAAAGCGGAGGGCGTCTCCGAGGAAGACGTGCGCCGCAGCGCAAAGTCGCTGTACGGCGCGAATCTCGCCGGCCTCAACAGCCCGGAGGTCATCGCCAACGCGGCGATGACGATGGAATTCAACGGCCGCGAGCTTTTCCGCTATATCGAGTGCTTCTCGGAGATCACGGCGGCGGACGTCAACGCGCGCATTCAGGCGCTTTTCAACGAGGACAAAACGGCGGTTTCCGTCATCTGGCCGCTGGAAGAAGAAAACGCCTGACCCCGGGCGCAAGCAAAGGAAAGGATACGAAAGATTATGACCCATCAGGTTCAGTTTCCGGAGCTCGGCATTTCCGTCGAGGTGAATCCGGTTGCATTGCAGTTCGGCGACTTTAAAATCTACTGGTACGGCATCATCATCGGCCTCGGCTTCCTGCTCGCCGTGCTGTACGGCTTTGCCTCGTGCAAAAAGATGAACATCAATAAGGACCACCTGTTCGACGCGATTATCGGCGGCCTGATCGGCGGCATCGTCGGCGCGCGCCTTTACTACGTGCTTTTCTATCCGGGCGACAAATACCTGCAGGACCCGCTCAAGATCTTCGACATCAAGGAGGGCGGCCTCGGCATCTACGGCGGCATCATCGGCGCGCTGCTCGTCGGCGGCCTGATCGCCAAGTGGCGCAAGATGAATGTTTTCGCCGTTCTGGACGTCGCCTCGCTCGGCTTCCTGATCGGCCAGGGCGTCGGCCGCTGGGGCAATTTCATCAACCAGGAGGCCTTCGGCACGGCGACCGACCTGCCGTGGGGCATGTACAGCGACCGCACGGCGCTGGAGGTTGTCGGCAATGTGCACCCGTGCTTCCTGTATGAATCGCTGCTCTGTCTGCTCGGCTTCGTTGTGCTGCACTTTTTCACGCGCAAATGCCGCCAGTACGACGGCCAGACCTTCCTTCTTTACATTGTCTGGTACGGTATAACGCGCTTCTTCATCGAGGGCCTGCGCACTGACAGCCTGCTGCTGCCGGGCATCGACCTGCGCGTTTCGCAGGTGCTGGCGGCGGCCTCCGCGCTGGCGGCGATCGTGCTGCTGATCGTGTTCCGCAAGTGCCGCCGGTTGAGCGGCTGCGGCAGCCGTGCCGTGATGGAAATGAACGGCCTCCTCGTCGAAACCGATACGGAAATGGAAATCGATGCGGAAGCGGAGAGCACGATCTTCAAGGGCATGAGCGCTGAAGAGGCGGAGCACAAGGTGGAAGAGGGCCTGAGAAAGGCAAAGCAGACGACCGAGGAAGCGGAGGACGACGCGGACGCCGATGTAAATACGGACACGGACGCGAGCGCGGACGATACCGCGGAGCAGGAATCCGCTGAACATACGGAAACGACGGAAGAAGGCGAAGACGATGGCAACGCGAATTGACGGAAAGGCCGTGGCGGCAAAAATCCACGCACAGGTCGCGCAGGATGTCGAAGCGCTGAAAGCGCGCGGCATCTGCCCCGGCATGGCGGTCGTGCTCGTCGGCGACGACCCGGCCTCCAAAATCTATGTGAACAACAAGAAGAAAGCCTGCGCGGAGACGGGCATCTACTCCGAAGAGCACCTGCTGCCCGCAGAAACCACACAGGAAGAGCTGCTCGCGCTGATCGAAAAGCTCAACGCGGACGAAAAGATCCACGGCATCCTCGTGCAGTCCCCGCTGCCGAAGCATCTGGACGAAAAGCTCGTCGTCGAGCATATCGACCCGCGCAAGGATGTGGACGCCTTCCACGCGTACAACGTGGGGAAAATCATGATCGGCGACTTCACGTTTCTGCCCTGCACGCCGGCCGGCGTCATCGAGCTGATCCGTTCAACCGGCGTGCCGATCGAGGGGGAGAACTGCGTGGTTGTCGGCCGCAGCAACATTGTCGGCAAGCCGATGGCGATGCTGCTTCTGCACAACAACGGCACCGTCACGATCTGCCACAGCCGCACGAAAAATCTCGCGGAGATCTGCCGCGGCGCGGACATTCTCGTCGCTGCGGTCGGCAAGCCGAAATTCATCACGGCGGACATGGTGAAGCCGGGCGCCGTCGTGATCGACGTGGGCATGGACCGCGACGAGAACGGCAAGCTGTGCGGCGACGTGGATTTCGATGCGGTCGAGCCGATTGCGTCGTATGTCACGCCGGTCCCCGGCGGCGTCGGACCGATGACGATCGCCATGCTGATGAAAAACGCAGTGCGCGCGGCGGAAATCCAGTGCGGAGAGCCGCTGCGCAGCGAAAATGTGTGAGGACTGCCTGCACACCGTGTTTTGGGCCGGGCGCTGAAACCGCGCCGCAAAGCGGGCGTTCCGCCCAAATCCGACAGAAAGAGTGATGGCAATGGGAGCTCTGCTCCAGAATATAAAGGCTCCGAACGACGTCAAAAAGCTCGCGGATGCTGAGCTGCCGGCGCTCTGCGAGGAGCTGCGGGAAAAAATCATCGATACGGTCGCGGACAACGGCGGCCATCTGGCTTCCAACCTCGGCGTTGTGGAGCTGACGGTCGCGCTGCACCGCGTCTTCACGCTGCCGCAGGATTCGATCGTCTGGGACGTCGGGCATCAGTCCTACGCCCACAAGCTGCTGACCGGCCGCGCGGATGTCTTCTCGACGCTGCGTCAGGAGGGCGGGCTTTCGGGCTTTCCGTCCCGCGCCGAAAGCGAATGCGACCCCTTCACGACGGGCCACAGCAGCGCGTCGATCTCCTCGGCGCTCGGGCTTTCCGTTGCGAAATCCCTTTCCGGCGCGCCGGGCCACGTGATCGCTGTGATCGGCGACGGCGCGCTGACCGGCGGGCTCGCGTACGAGGGCCTCAACAATGCCGGACGCCTGAAGCGCAACCTGATCGTGATCCTCAACGACAACGCGATGTCGATCTCGAAGAACGTCGGCTCGATGGCGCGTTATCTCTCCTATGTGCGGGCAAAGCCCGGTTATCTGAACGCAAAGGACAGCATAGAGGGGGCGCTTCGCTGCGTGCCGAAGGTCGGCGAGGCGATGGCGTCCGGCGTCCGCCGCGTCAAAAACGTCATAAAAAAGAATATTTTCAACACGACGATCTTTCAGGATATGGGCTTTGGCTATTACGGGCCGTTCGACGGGCACGATCTGAAGGAGCTGATTTCCGTCCTGACCATGGCGAAATCCATCGACAAGCCGGTCCTGATCCATATCCGCACCTACAAGGGCCGCGGCTATAAGTACGCCGAAAACGACCCCGGCATGTACCACGGCCTTCCGGCGTTCGACCGGGAAAAGGGCGCGGGGGAAGCCGGCGCGCAGGGCTTTTCGCAGGCCTTCGGCGAAACGATGTGCGCGCTTGCGGCCGCGAACGACAAGGTCTGCGCCGTGACGGCCGCGATGGAATCCGGGACGGGGCTTTCCGCGTTCCGCGAAAAGTACCGGAACCGCTTCTTCGACGTCGGCATCGCGGAGGAGCACGCCGTCACGTTCTGCGCCGGTCTGGCGCGCGGCGGAATGGTCCCGGTCTTTGCCGTGTATTCCACTTTCCTGCAGCGCGCGTACGACCAGCTCATCCACGACGCCGCCCTGCAGAAGCTCAAAGTCATTCTGGCGATCGACCGCGCGGGCGTTGTCGGCGAGGACGGCCGGACGCATCAGGGCGTTTTCGACGTCGCATTCCTGCACACCGTGCCGAATATCCACGTCTATGCGCCGACCTACTACGACGAGCTTTCGGACAACCTCAGCGACTGCATCGAGGGGGAGGACCGCCTGTACGCCGTGCGCTATCCGCGCGGCAAGGAATTGTTCCGCCCCGCGGGATACAAGCTGTCCGGCAGGCCGTTCGGCGTGTACGGGAGCACGGAATCGCAGGTTGCAGTCGTGACCTACGGGCGGCTGTTCTCCTTCGCCTATGAAGCGATGCAGACGCTCGCGGAGTCGGGCGTCAAATGCAAGATCGTGAAGCTGAACCGGATCATTCCGCTGGACCCCGAAGTCGTGCAGCTGCTTTTGAACTGCAAGACGATCTTTTTCTTCGAAGAGGGCGTCCATGCCGGCGGCGTTGCGGAATGTCTCGGCAGCGCGCTCGTTGAAGCCGGTTTTTCCGGCCGTTATGTGATGCGCTGCATCGAGGACGGCTTCATCCGTCACGCGCCGATGTTCCGCATTCTGGAGCACCTCGGGCTGGACAGGGCCGGCATGCTCCGTACCATACGCGAAAATCTGAAACAGAAATGATGATGGACGATGAAGAAGAGAATCGACGTCCTGCTGTTTGAGCGCGGCCTCGCGCCGAGCCGCGAAAAGGCGCGCACGCTCATTATGGCAGGCAGCGTTTATGTGAATAATCAAAAATTCGACAAGCCGGGCGATACGGTCAGCGACGACGCGGAAATCGAGGTGCGCGGCAGCACGCTCAAATACGTGAGCCGCGGCGGGCTGAAGCTCGAAAAGGCGATGCAGCTTTTCCCGATCGACCTCAACGGGAAAATCTGCATGGATATCGGCGCGTCGACTGGCGGCTTCACGGACTGCATGCTTCAGAACGGCGCGCAGAAGGTGTACAGCGTCGACGTCGGCTACGGGCAGCTTGCCTGGCAACTTCGGCAGGACCCGCGCGTCGTGAACCTCGAGCGCACGAACGCGCGCTATCTCACGCGCGAGCAGGTGCCGGAAGAAATCGATTTCTTTTCGGTCGACGTGTCGTTTATTTCCCTGCGGATCATCCTGCCGGCCGTCCGCCCGCTTCTCATGGACGGCGGGCAGGCGGTCTGCCTGATCAAGCCGCAGTTTGAGGCCGGCCGGGAGAAGGTCGGCAAAAAAGGCGTCGTGCGCGACCGCGCCGTGCACGAGGAGGTCGTCGAGACGATCTGCCGCTTTGCGCTCGAAAACGGGTATTCGGTGCTCGGCCTGACGTTTTCCCCGGTCAAAGGGCCGGAGGGCAATATCGAGTACCTCGCCTACCTCGAAAAAAGCGACGCGCCCGTACATACGGCGGACTGTACGCCCCACAGCGTCGTGGAGGAATCCCACGCGGCGCTGGACGCCAAAAACGCGTGAGGCCGTGCGCGGCACGGGAGGGAGGAGCAGATGAAAATCGCGGTTATACCGAATCTGAATAAACGCGATGCGGAGGCGTATACGGCGCGCATCGTGTCCCTGCTGCGGCAGTGCGGCGCTGAGGTGCTGATGCACGCGTCGCTCGCCGGCGATTACGGCGGCACGGTCGCGTGCGTCTCGCACGAGGAGATGGTCGCGCGGTGCGACGTGGTCATTGCGGTCGGCGGCGACGGCACGATCATTCACACCGCAAGGCACGCATCGCGCGCAGATAAGCCGATCCTCGGCGTAAACCTCGGCCGACTCGGCTTTCTGGCCGGCGTGGAGCGGGACGAACTGCACCTGCTGCGCAGGCTGTTCGACGGCAGCTACACCGTCCGGCGGCACATGATGCTGGACGTCACGGTACACGGCGCGGCGGGGGAAAAGACCTACTGCGCACTGAACGACGCCGTGGTCTCGGGCGCGCAGTCGAAGATCTTCGATTTCGGCCTGTCGGTCGACGGCTCGGAAACGTACCGCTTTCGCGCCGACGGCCTGATTCTCGCGACGCCGACGGGCTCCACAGCCTATTCGCTTTCGGCGGGCGGCCCGGTGCTCGACCCGCAGATGGACTGCATCCTGTTCACGCCGATCTGCCCGCATTCGCTTTTCAACCGCAGCACCGTGTTCAGCGCCGACAAGCGCCTGACCGTCTCGGCGGACAGCGAATACAGCGGCGACGTCTTTTTGACCGTGGACGGCGACGACCCGATCCGCATCGCGCGCAGCGATACGATCTCCGTGCGCCGGTCCGAGCGCGCGACGCTGCTCATCAAGATGGACGACCGAAATTTCTATGATATTGTAAACCGAAAAATCCTGCACAGCGGGGGCTGAGCATCCGAGTAAATCCAGAAAGAGACGGAGGAAACGAAATGAAAACCAGACGGCATGCCAAAATACTCGAACTCATCAAGGCACAGGATATCGACACACAGGAGGAGCTTCTGCGCAATCTGCGCGCCTGCGGCTTCGATGTGACGCAGGCGACGGTTTCCCGGGACATTAAAGAACTGCGGCTCGTGAAAAGCCTTTCGAGCAACGGAAAATACAAGTATTCGACCGGCCGGGACAACGCGCGGGACATCTCCTCCAAATTCTATTCCCTGTTCGGCGACTCCGTCATCCACGTGGAAGCGGCCGGGAATCTGATCGTTGTCAAGTGCATGACGGGAATGGCACAGGCCGTTTGCGCCTCCATGGATACGCTGCACTTTCCGGACTTCATCGGCACGCTTGCCGGCGAGGATACGATCCTGATCGTCTGCAGGACGAATGAGATCGCACAGGAAAAGCAGCAGGAGCTTCAGAAGCTGATTGGTGGGGTTTGACGATGCTGACACAGCTTTACATCGACAACATCGCGGTGATCGAGCGGGCCGCGATCGATTTTGAGCCGGGCTTCACCGTGCTGACCGGCGAGACCGGCGCGGGCAAGTCGATCATCATCGACGCGATTTACGCCGTGCTCGGCGAGCGGACCTCCCGCGAGCTGATCCGCACGGGCGCCGATCAGGCCTGCGTTTCGGCGCTGTTCACCGGCATTGCGCCGCAGACGGAAGCCGTCCTGCGGGAATTCGGCATCCCGCTCGAGGAAGACGGCAGCCTGCTGATCCGGCGCGAGATCCGCCAGCACGGGAAATCGAGCTGCAAGCTCAACAACTTTCCGGCGACGGTTTCGATGCTGAAGGCTGTCGGCGCAACGCTGATCGACATCCTCGGCCAGCACGAAAGCTATAAGCTGCTGGCGCCGGAAACCCACGGGGATTATATCGACAGCTTCGCGGGCACAAAGCCGCTGCTCGGCGAGTACCGCGCCGCATACAAGGCGCTGCGCGAGCTCCGCGATGCGCTGGAAGCACTCGAGACCGACGAGGGGCAGAAGGCGCGGCGCATGGACATTCTCCGCTATCAGATCGAAGAGCTCGAGGCGGCGCAGCTGCGCGTCGGCGAGCAGGCGGAGCTGACCGAAAAGCGCGACGAAATCCGGAACAGCGAGCGCATTCTGCGTGGCGTCAGCGAAGCGGCGGCGCTGCTGCAGGGCGACGAGGATACGGACGGCGCCGTAACGGCCGTCACGGTCGCTGCAGACGCGCTCGAGCAGGCCGCGCGCTTTGCGCCTTCGCTTTCCGACCTCGCGCAGCGCGTGCGGGACGCTGAATATGCGCTGTCGGACGCTGCGGCCGACGTATCGGACTATCTCGACAACGCCCAGTTCGACTTATCCGCGCTCGACGAGATGGAGAGCCGCCTCGAAGTGATCTACCGGCTCAGCCTCAAATACGGCGAAACCGAAGCCGAAATGCTGGGTTTTCTCGAAAAGGCCCGCAGCGAGCTCTCCGACATCGAGTTTTCCGATGAAAAGCGCGCGCTGCTGGAAGCGCAGTACGAAGAAAAAAAGCGCGAAGCCGTCGCGCTCGCCAAGCAGCTCTCCTCCAAACGCCGCGCGGCCTGTGAGAATTTCTCCCGGCGCGTCAAGGCGGAGCTCGCCGAGCTCAACATGCCGGGCGTCTCTTTCTCCGTGGAGCAGGTCCGCACACCGCTGACGAATTTCGGGTGCGACCGGATCCAGTTCCTCGTTTCCGCCAATGCCGGCGAAGAACCGAAGCCAATGTCCAAAATCGCATCGGGCGGCGAGCTCTCGCGCATCATGCTGGCGATCAACACCGTGCTCTCGGACACCGGTATGACCGAAACGCAGATTTTCGACGAGATCGACACCGGTATCAGCGGCGAAGCCGCCAACAAAGTCGGCCTGAAGCTGCGCGGCGTCTCCAAAAACGCGCAGGTCATCTGCGTGACGCATCTGGCGCAGATCGCCGCGATGGCGGACAACCACCTCTATATCGTCAAACGCGAAGAAAAGGGAAAGACCTTTACAGATGTGTGCGCGCTGGATCATGCGGCGCGCGTGCGCGAAATCGCGCGGATTATCGGCGGCGACGACATCACGCCGCTGAAGCTCAAAATGGCTGAAGAGATGCTGCAGAGGAATGAGGGAGAAGCGTGAGTGTTCGCTGCCTGTCCCGTTTTGTTCCCTTTGTCGCTTTGTTCTGTAAAGGCGTTTTACTTGTCGTGCTGGCAATAGCACTGCTTGTGGGTCTCGCTGCCGCGCCGGCCATTTTCGGGTACAGGCCGTTTTCCGTATCCGAGACTGATAACACGCAGCATCCCGCAGGCGCGCTCGCCTATTACCGGTACGTCCCGGCGGAAACGCTGCAGGCGGGCGATGCTGTCGCCGTCCGCAGTCAGGACTGCACAGCGGTCCGCACCATTCTGGAAACGGACAATGCGGCGCGCACCCTTTACACGGCCGGCGGCGACGCGATCCCGTTCGAAGCATCGGAGGGAGTCGTATCGTTCAGCCTCCCGGTGCTCGGCCGCTTCGCCGCGCTTCTCACAAGGCCGGTTTTCTGGATCCTTCTGGGCATCGCCGTTCTTTTGCTTTTTGCCGGCGCTTTTCTTCTGCCGAAGCGGGCCTATATCCCGAAGTACGGTAAAAAGTAGCGGCATAAGTTTTTATGAAAGACCGATGCACTGTAAATTTCCCACCGAAAAAAAAACGGAGGCAAAAACGATGAAAGTGGAGCTGACAGCCGAGTATCTGCGGCGCGTTCGATTTACGCTGCGCCGCGGCGGCGCCTACGACGCCGGCGAAGTAGACGCCTTTATGGACGCTTTGATCGCCGCCGTCGAGGCCCGGACAAAAGCCGATACGGACGCCGCGTATACGGCGCGCCTTGAGGCGATCTGCGAGATCCGCGCCGAAATGACGGAGTCTATCATGCGCACGATGCTGGAAGCTGAAAAAAAGGTGGCGCCGCTGCTGGAAGCCGACGAAAATTACTGATTTTAACCAATTACCAACGGAATTTTTACCCAAGTATTTGACAACCGTACAGGTTATGTTATAATAGACTTGAAATATCGATATGCCGATTCGAATATGCGCTTAGTGAGGTGCACGTATGAATATTGCCCACCTGAAATATGCCGTAGAGGTTGAAAAAACCGCTTCCATCACGAAAGCGGCTGAAAACCTGTATATGGGGCAGCCGAACCTGAGCCGCGGAATCAAGGATCTCGAAGAGACGCTGGGCGTGAAGATCTTCAGGCGCACGTCCAAGGGCATCGTCCCGACGCCGCAGGGGGAGGAATTCCTCGTTTACGCGAAGAGCATCCTGGCGCAGATCGAAGAGGTGGAGGCGCTTTACCGTCCCGAAAAAAACAATAAGCTGAAGTTCAGCATCTCCGTGCCGCGCGCGAGCTACATCGTCGATGCGTTCACGAAATTCGTGCGCGAGGCGGATATGACGAAGGAGATCGAATTTACCTTCAAGGAAACGAACGCCATGCGCGCGATCCGCAACATCGCGCAGGAAAACTACGGGCTCGGCATCGTCCGCTTCCAGACGGTTTTCGAGCGCTTCTTCGACAATATGCTGCGCGACAAGGGCATGAAATCCGAATTTGTCTGGGAGTTCGAATACCGGCTTCTGCTTTCGGAAAAAGACCCGCTTGCCGCAAAAGAGGACCTCTGCATCGAGGACCTTTCCGGCTATATCGAGCTCTGCCACGGCGATCCGTTCGTCCCTTCGCTGCCGATGTCCGACATCAAGAAAGCGGAGATGGCGGACGACGTGACGAAGCGGATCTACCTGTACAGCCGCGGCAGCCAGATGGACCTGCTCAGCACGGTGCCGAACACGTACATGTGGGTTTCGCCGATTGCTCCGGAGCAGCTCAAGCGCTACGGCCTTGTTCTCCGGCAATGCCGGGGCAGCAAGCGGCGCATCTACCGCGACATTCTGGTGTCCAAAAAGGAGTATAAGTATACGGCGGTGGATAAGGCCTTTATCGAAAAGCTCCACGCGGTGCGCGACCAGCTTGAAGCGCTGTATCACGGCGCGGCAGAGCCTTCCTATATCGCTCAATAACTATCGATATGTAAAAAACACTCTTTTAAATTCTGTGTGTTTATGTTAATGTATTATCAATGTGGATAGCGAGGTGGCACTGCTTATGGTGAACCGCAGCATATCGAAGCAGACGCTGCTCAGATTGCCGCTTTACCTGAATTATCTGAAACAATTCGGCGAAAATCAGCCTGAACATATTTCCGCAACAACAATTTCCGAAGCGCTTCGCCTCAACCATGTGGTCGTGCGCAAGGATCTGGCCTCGGTCAGCACGGCCGGCAAGCCGAAAATCGGGTATAAGACGGCGGATCTGATCGCGGAGCTCGAAGCGTTTCTGGGTTATAACGACGTGGACGACGCGATCATCGTCGGCGCCGGGAAGCTCGGCAAAGCGCTCTTGACCTACAAGGGCTTTCGCGACTGCGGCATGAATATCGTCGCCGCCTTCGATATCGATGAGGAGCTTTACGACGATGATTACGGCGGCAAGCGCATCCTGCCGATGGATAAGCTGATGGATCTGTGCGAGCGGATGCGCGTGCGGATCGGCATCATCACGGTCCCGGCGGAAAACGCGCAGGCGATATGCAACCTGCTCATCGAAAGCGGAATCCTCGCAATCTGGAATTTCGCCCCGGTCCACCTCGAGGTGCCGGACGGCGTCCTTGTGCATAATGAAAACCTGGCCGCATCCCTCGCACTGCTCTCCAAGCAGCTGCGCGAAGGGTTTGAAGCGCGCTGACACAAACAAGTTGCTCAGGCGGAGCACGGTCGCTCCGTTATCCGCCTTAGAATAATATCAATACTCTATTAAAGAAACGGAGAAAGATTCAAATGAAAGTTATTATCTGCATTGGAAGTTCGTGCCACCTCAAGGGTTCCCGCCAGATCGTCGAGCGGCTTCAGGCGCTCGTTCAGGAAAAGGGACTCGAAGATAAAGTCGAGCTCGGCGGCACCTTCTGCATGGGCGACTGCGTCAACGGCGTCAACGTCACTGTGGACGGCGTGAAGCATTCCGTCTCGCCGGAGACCGTCGACGAATTCTTTGAGAAGGAAGTTCTCGCGAAAGTTCAGTAATTTCATTCAGCAGGCCGGCGCCTACAGCCGGAAGCAGATAGGGTAGGGTGATTTTCTTGCTCAGTACAGGAATCAAAGGACAGGCCGAAACTGCCGTGACCGAGCAGAATACGGCGAAAGCCATGGGCAGCGGAACGCTGGATGTTTTCGCGACGCCCGCCATGGTCGCGCTGATGGAGTCGGCGGCATACCGGTCCGTGGCCGCCGAGCTGGAGCCGGGCATGGGGACGGTCGGCACGCTGATGAACGTCGAGCACGTCTCCGCAACGCCGGTCGGCATGCGGGTCACCGCGGAAAGCGAGCTTACGGAGATTGACGGCCGGCGGCTCGTGTTCACGGTGAAGGCGTTCGACGACGCCGGCCTGATCGGCACGGGAACGCATGAAAGATTTATTGTTGTAGATGAAAAGTTCGTGGCGAAAGCCGCAAAAAAGAGAGGATAAGGGGTATGCCAGATTACCTGAAACTCAAAAAGTCCAACTGCAAAAACTGCTACAAATGTATTCGGCACTGTCCGGTGAAGTCCATCAAGTTCCAGTCGGATCAGGCGCACATCGTCAAGGACGAATGCGTGCTCTGCGGCCAGTGCTTCGTCGTATGTCCCCAGAACGCCAAGGAGATCCGCAATGACGTTCCGGCCGTGCAGGCGCTCCTGAACAGCGGCAGCCGCGTGGTCGTCAGCCTTGCGCCTTCCTTTGTTGCGAATTATCCGGGCGCTACGATCGACACGATGAAGGCCGCGCTCAAGAAGCTCGGCTTCGACGAGGTGGAGGAAACCGCGATCGGCGCGTCGATTGTCAAGACCGAATACGAAAAAATCATCGCGGAGCGCCGGCAGAAGATCATCATCTCCACCTGCTGCCACTCCGTCAACACAATGATCCAGAAGTATTATCCCGAAGCGCTGCCGTTCCTCGCACCGGTGCTCTCGCCGATGCAGGCGCACTGCAAGCGCATCAAGGAGCAGGACCCGGAGGCCAAGACCGTGTTCATCGGTCCCTGCATCTCCAAAAAGGCGGAATGCGACGAAAGCCCGTACGTCGACTGCGTGCTGACCTTCGAAGAGCTGACCGCATGGCTGCAGGGCGAAAACCTTTCGGTGGAAGCCGGAGACGACCACAACGAAGAGAGCCGTGCGCGTCTGTTCCCGACGACCGGCGGCATTCTGCGCAGCATGGCCTGCGACGATCCCGAGTATACATACATGGCGATCGACGGCCTTGAAAACTGCATCGCGGCCCTTCACGATATTGTCAGCGGCAACATGGGCAACTGCTTTATCGAGATGAGCGCCTGCGTCGGCAGCTGCATCAACGGCCCGGCCATGGACCACGACAAGCGCCTGCCGATCCAGGATTTCATTGCGGTGAACAAGTATGCCGGCAAGCGGGACTTCAACGTTGAGCAGCCGGCCTCCGAGGCGATTCACCACAACTTCGAGTTTGTCGGCCTGCACCGCCAGATGCCCGGCACCGCGGAGATCGAGGCGATCCTGCGCAAGATGGGCAAGACCCGTCCGGAGCACGAGCTCAACTGCGGCGCCTGCGGCTACAATTCCTGCCGCGAAAAGGCCGTTGCGGTCTATCAGGGCAAGGCCGAAATCACGATGTGCCTGCCGTACCTGCTCGGCAAGGCGGAATCCTTCTCCGATACGATCATCAACAACTCGGCAAACGGCATCTTCGTCCTCAACGAAGCGCTGGAGGTACAGCAGATCAACGCGTCCGCGCGCAAGCTGATGAACATCCAGAACGCATCGGACATCATCGGCGAGCCGGTCATCCGCATTCTGGACCCGCGCCCGTTCCTCGATGTCATGCAGACGGGCCGCGCCCTCCACGACGAGCGCGTCTACCTCGCCGAGTACAACCGCTATGTGGATCAGACGATCCTGTACGATCGTAGCTATCATATTCTGATCTGCACGATGCGCGACGTGACCGCTGAGGTCGACGAGCGCATGAAGAAAGAGAAGATGGGCCAGCAGACTATCGAGGTCACCAACCGCGTGATCGAGAAGCAGATGCGCGTGGTTCAGGAAATCGCGTCGCTGCTTGGCGAAACGACGGCGGAGACGAAGATAGCTCTCACGAAGTTAAAGGATTCGCTGAAAGATGAATAATCTATGTACTGATATCGGCTTCATGAGCCTGAATAAACACGGCGAGCAGCTCTGCGGCGACCATGTCGATATCGTTCCGCAGGGCGAAAATTCCACAGTCGTCGTTTTGGCCGACGGCATGGGCAGCGGCGTCAAGGCCAACATCCTTTCCACACTGACCTCCAAGATCATTTCCACGATGATGGCGGAGGGGATGCAGGTGGAGGACTGCGTGGAAACGATCGCTTCCACGCTGCCGATCTGCTCTGTGCGCGGCGTTGCCTACTCCACGTTCACCATCATCCGTATCATCGAAAACGAAGAGGCGGAACTCATCCAGTACGACAATCCGTTCGTCGTGATGCTGCGCAACGGAAAGAATCTGGAGTACCCGCGCGAGGAAGTGGAAGTCGGCGGAAAAACCATCTATAAAACGCGTATCCCGATTCAGGAGGACGACACCTTCATCGCTTTCAGCGACGGCGCGATCCATGCCGGCATCGGCATGTCGCTGAACTTCGGCTGGGAGCGCAAGGACATCATCGACTATATGGAGATGATGTACGATTCGAGCTATACGGCCAAGACGCTCAACACCATGCTGCTCGACGAGTGCAACAAGCTGTACGGCGGCAGCCCCGGAGACGACACCACTTCGGTCGCCATCAAGGTGCGCGAGCGCCGTCAGGTCAACCTGATGATCGGCCCGCCTTCGAATCCCGACGACCTCGAGCGCATGCACGACGCGTTTTTCAGCTCGCCCGGCAAGCGCATCGTCTGCGGCGGCACGACGTCCACGCTGGCTGCGCAGCGGCTCGGCAAGCCCGTCATCGCCCAGCTCGATTATCTCGACGCCGAAATCCCCCCGACGGCCAAGGTCGAGGGCCTCGACCTCGTGACGGAGGGCGTCATCACGATGAGCAAGGTCGTGGAATACGCCAAAGATTACTTGAATGAAAATGCGGCCTACAGCCAGTGGGCCTATAAGCGCGACGGCGCCTCTCTGATCGCCAGAATGCTGTTTGAGGAAGCGACGGACATCAACTTCTTTGTCGGCCGCGCAATCAACCCGGCGCATCAGAACCCGAACCTGCCGATCACCTTCAACATCAAGATGCAGCTCGTCGAGAATCTGTGTCAGAGCCTGAAGGAGATGGGGAAGCGGGTCACGGTCACGTACTTCTAAAATCCCTTCGAAGCAAGAAAGGTTTGAGTCAGCATGAGAAAATTCGATACCAAAATACAATACCTGAAATACAAGGTGCTGCGTGAGGTTGCGCGCTACGCGTTTGAGGATAACCTCCTTGCCGCATACGATGAGATTCCGAAGCTGATCGTCAAGGATAAACCGACGATGCGCTGCTGCATCTACAAGGAGCGCGCGATCGTGCAGGAACGCATCAAGCTCGCGATGGGCGGAGACAAGAACAATCCGAACGTCATCGAAGTCATCGAGATCGCCTGCGACGAGTGCCCGGTCAGCGGCCACATCGTCACGGAAGCCTGCCGCGGCTGCCTTGCGCACCGCTGTGAGGACGTCTGCCGCCGCGGCGCCATCACGTTCGACGAGCACCAGAGAGCGCACATCGACAAGTCGAAGTGCGTGGAATGCGGCCAGTGCGCAAAGGTCTGCCCGTACAGCGCGATTATGAACCAGAAGCGCCCGTGCGAGCGCGCCTGCAAGATCAAGGCCATCAGCATGAGCAGCGAAGACCATCGCGCAGCGCATATCGACAACGAGAAGTGCATCTCCTGCGGCGCCTGCGTCTACCAGTGCCCGTTCGGCGCGATCGTCGACAAGTCCTTCATTCTCGACGCGGTGGATCTCCTGAAGAAGAGCCGCGACAACGAGGACTACAAGGTATACGCCGTTGTGGCGCCGTCGGTTTCGAGCCAGTTCAGCTATGCAAAACTCGGCCAGGTCATCACCGGCATCCAGCGCCTCGGCTTCTTCCATGTCATCGAGGCTGCGCTCGGCGCCGACATGGTCGCTTATCAGGAGGCCGAGGAGCTCGCCGAAAAGGGCTTCCTCACGAGCTCCTGCTGCCCGGCTTTCGTTTCCTATATCAAGAAGAGCTTCCCGTCCCTGGCGGACAAGATCTCGCACAACCTTTCGCCGGCGGCCGAAATCGCCCGCTACATCAAGGAGACGACGCCGAACGCGAAGATCGTCTTCATCGGGCCGTGCACCGCGAAGAAGATGGAGTTCAAGTACGAGCGCGCGGCCGAATACATCGACTGCACGCTGACCTTCGAGGAGCTGCAGGCGCTGTTCGACAGCCGCGACATCGACCTGACGACGCTTCCGGAGGGCGTTCTCGACAACGCCTCCTACTACGGCCGCATCTTTGCCCGCAGCGGCGGCCTGACCGACGCGGTCACCGAGGCGCTGCAGGAGCAGGGCAACACCGACTTCAAGCTCAATCCCATTGCCTGCGACGGCATCGAGGCCTGCAAGACGGCGCTGCTGCGCGCTTCCAAGAATGTTCTGCCGAACAACTTCATCGAGGGTATGGCCTGTGTCGGCGGCTGTATCGGCGGCGCCGGCTGCCTGACGCACGGCGACAAGAACAAGGCGGATGTCGACAAGTACGGCCGTCAGGCTATGGAAAAATCCATTGTCGATGCGATCTCCGTCACCGACGTCGGCCCCAAAGCCACAAAAGCCCAATCGTGATTTTGTTTTTTCAAATTCGGCCTGTGTCCTTCAGGCCGAATTTGTGCTACTCGGAACTATACCGTATCCGCTTTTTCAGAAAGGATGATTGCGATGAAAGCCACATATTTCCTTGGAAATCAAACGTTTGAAGTGCGCGAGGAGCCGATCCCCAAGGCAAAGCCCGGAACCGTCGTCGTCCGGAACTACGCCTGCGGCGTCTGCGGCACGGACGTGCACATCTACCACGGTGAGCCCGGCAGCGCCGAGGTGCATCCGCCCGTCGTGCTCGGGCACGAATACGCCGGCGTGGTTGCGGAGGTCGGCGAAGGCGTCACCGGGCTTCAGGTCGGCGACCACGTCACAATCGATCCCAACATTTACTGCGGCGTCTGCGACGCCTGCCGGAACGGCAAAAAGCAGATGTGCAGCCATATGGAGGCGGTCGGCGTCACGATGAACGGCGGATTCGCGGAGTACAGCATCGTGCCCGCCGCGCAGGCGCTGCGCCTGCATCCGGATGTGCCGCTCGAATACGGCGCGATGAGCGAGCCGCTTGCCTGCTGCATCCACGGCATCGACCGCGCCGAAATCAAGGTCGGCGACACGGTCTGCGTGGTCGGCGGCGGGGCGATCGGCCTGCTGCTCGTCCAACTCGCCAAGTTGTCCGGCGCGGCCAAAGTCGTGCTCAGCGAGCCGAACGCCATACGCCGGGAAAAGGCGCGCCAGCTCGGCGCCGATCTCTGCATCGACCCGCTTTCCGAAAACAGCTTTGCCGAATACCTCGACTTTGTCGGCGGGGAAGGGGCCGACGTTGTGATCGAATGCGCCGGGAACCGCGCCGCGGTCGAAAGTGCATTCCGCTTTGTAAAGCGCGGCGCCACCATTCTGCTGTTCAGCGTGCCGTCGGTCGACGCGACCTACGCGCTGCCGCTGTTCGACGTTTACCAGAAGGAGCTGACGATCCGCGGCACATTCGTCAATCCGGATACGCACCAGCGCGCCGTCGAACTGATCAACAGCGGACGCATCCAGATTGCGCCGATCCTCACGCACACGTTTTCACTCGACGAACTGCCGGAGGCCATCGCGATGCAGACAAGCCCGGAATCCATCAAGGTGCTTGTCAAGGCATAAGCCGCGCGGAACCGGCGGAAATCCAATGGAAGCAGGAAAAGGAAGATCAGGTTCTTTTTTACCAAAACTTAACCGGATCGTGCTTTTTTTCCTGTGGATATGCAGATTTTTGCGCTTTCCATTGTACTTTGCGTAAAAACGCAGTATAATAAATCTAAATCAGTTCAACAGCAAATGCAGCAGCGAGGGATGCGAAATGAGTATAAGTTTCTGCAATGACCATGTAAATCTGACCATGCTGACGGATTTCTATGAGATCACGATGGCGAACGGTTATTTTGTAAGCGGATTCAAGGATACGATCGGATATTTCGACATGTTTTTCCGCAAGGTTCCCGACGGCGGCGGCTTCGCCATCATGGCGGGCGTCGAGCAGCTCGTCGATTACCTGAAGAACCTTTCCTTCTCCGACGAGGACATTCAGTACCTGCGCTCCAAGAACATCTTTCGCGAAGAGTTCCTCGAATACCTGCGCAATTTCAAGTTTGTCTGCGACGTCTGGGCGGTGCCGGAAGGCACGCCGATCTTCCCGGGCGAGCCGATCGTCACGGTGCGCGGGCCGGTGATTCAGGCGCAGTTCATCGAAACGATGATCCTTCTGTGCATCAACCACCAGAGCCTGATCGCGACGAAAACGAACCGCATCGTGCGCGCGGCAAACGGCCGCGCCGTGATGGAATTCGGCTCCCGCCGCGCACAGGGCTTTGACGGCGCGGTGTACGGCGCGCGCGCCGCGTACATCGGCGGCTGCATCGGCACGGCCTGCACGATCAGCGACCGGCGCTTCGGCGTCCCGGCGCTCGGCACCATGGCGCACAGCTGGGTGCAGCTCTTCGACAGCGAGTATGAGGCGTTCAAGGCCTATGCGACCGAATATCCGCAGAACTGCACGCTCCTTGTCGACACGTACAACGTGCTCAAGTCTGGCGTTCCGAACGCGATCCGCGTTTTCAACGAAGTGCTTGTGCCCCAGGGCTACCGCCCGGCGGGCATTCGCATCGACAGCGGCGACATCACCTACCTTTCCCGCAAGGCGCGGAAGATGCTGGATGACGCGGGCTTTGAGGACTGCAAGATCTGCGCTTCGAATTCCCTCGATGAATACATCATCCGCGACATGCTCATGCAGGGCGCCAAGGTGGATTCCTTCGGCGTCGGCGAACGGCTGATCACTTCCTCGAGCGAGCCGGTTTTCGGCGGCGTGTACAAGCTCGCCGCGGTTGAGAAGGAGGACGGCACGCTGGTTCCGAAGATCAAAATCAGCGAGAACGTCGCCAAGATCACGACGCCGTGCTTCAAAGAGGTCTGGCGCTTCTTCGACCGCGAGACCGATAAGGCCATCGCCGACGTGATCACGTTGCACGAGGAGGAGATCGACGACGAGAAGCCGTACACGATCTTCGACCCGAACCACACCTGGAAGCGCAAGACGGTCGAGAATTTCCGCGCGGTGCGCCTGCGCACACAGCTCTTTAAAAACGGCGAGTGCCTCTACCAGCCGCGCGCGCTGAGCGCGGTGCGCGCCCACTGCCTGGCGCAGGTCAACACGCTGTGGGATGAGGTCACGCGCTTCGAGAATCCGCACAGCTACTATGTCGATCTTTCGCAGAAGCTCTGGGATGAGAAAAACAGACTGCTTTCCCAGAACGAATTTTAATTGGATATTTTGCGAGTAAGCCGGACAGCCGCGGGTGCATGCCGAAAGGCCGCATCTGAGGAAAGTCCGAGCTCCACAGGGCGAGAATAACGGCTAACGGCCGCCGGGGGCGACCCCAGGGAAAGTGCAACAGAGAGATACCGCCTGCTTTTGCGGGTAAGGGTGGAAAGGTGCGGTAAGAGCGCACCGGCGCGCGGGAGACCGCGCGGCCATGTAAACCCTATTCGGAGCAACACCGTGGCGAAACATATGCGTCGGCCCGGCGCGTTTCATGGAGGTGGCTTGAGCTGTATGGCAACATGCAGCCGAGAAAGATGGTTGTCCAAGACAGAACTCGGCTTACAGGCTTAGTCGCAAAAGATATGCAGCGTCCTTTTGGGCGCTGCTTTTTTATGCGCTCCCTTCCCGGTACTTGAGCGCCTAATATCAAAACAAAGCCGCCGTGCAGTTGACAAGCACCGCCGCAGATGTTATAATTTCGATAGTTAAATAAAACTAACTATCTTTTAAAATCTTCACCTGATAAAAACACTTGCGTATTGAAATCCAAACCGTGCAGGACGCCGTTGAAACACACAGATTTGGGCGTTCGGCCGGGGATTTCGAAAGGAGGCGTGTGAAATGCCCGCAAATTTTCTGCAAGGTCTGGCCGCGTTTGTCCTCGCCGTCGGCGTTGCGGCCATCTGCATCGCCGTCAAATCGTTTTGCCGGCGGGTGGTTCGCCGCATGCAAAGCAAAAAGGCGACAGGCTGAGGCGCCGGTCCGGTAAGGCTGCGGCGGCCATATCCTCTCATAAAATATTCTCCAGCGTGACGCGCTCGGTTTTCAGGATGTGTTCCGTCACGCTGCGGACAAGCCTGCATTCCGACTGCGCGAGCGTGATCTCGCCCTGCTCGATATAGTAGGGAAGAACGGCGAAAACACTTTCGAGCGGGTCGAGATGCTCGTGCTGCAGAAAAAGGCAGAGCTGCCCGTGAATGGTTTCCCACTCTGCCTGAAATTCCTCGCTGATTTTCAGTGCCTGCTCCGTATCGCCTTCAGCCAGCAGTTCGTCGATCTCTTCCATGACGGCCGCGATCCGCCCGGTCTGCTTCTCCGTCACAGAACGGCCGAACAGGCAGATGCCGAGCACGATCGCCGCGAGAAATGCTGCTGTGATGATCCGCTTCATGATGACACTCCCTTTTTCGTCGCATTCTGCTTCTTTACAAGCGTGTAATTTCCCGTATTGTTGACCGTCAGAATAAACACCTCCTTCAGCGGGGTGTTTTCTTTTTTGAGTATTTTTCGGACCCACGCGTCGTCCTTCCCGAAAAGCTGCAGAGAGCCTTCGGAGAGCCTGCCGTCGCTGACGACAACAACCTCAAGCTCGTCCGGCTCCGGCCGGACGCCGGCGTCCACCGGGCGCAGGTAGTCAACCTCCGGCTTTTTTACGACGCTCAGCATGCCGTTCGTCTCCACAATCGCATAGGCGATGTCGTTCAGCGCAAAGACGTCCTTCTGCCGAAGCTGCTCAAAGAGGTCCTCCACGCTCATGCGCAGCTCGCGCATATTCTCCTGCAGAAGCCGGCCGTCCTGTATGATGACGACCGGCTTGCCGCAGATGGCGCGGCGGATTTTGCCGCTTTTGAGCATGATAAAGGAAAGCATGACCTCCAGCGCAATCAGCACGAAAATCGGGATGATCCCGCTGAAAAGCGGCTGCCCGCTGTCCTGCATTGGGATGACGGCGAGGTCGGAAATCAGCATCGTCACGACAAGCTCGCTCGTTTGCAGCTGGCTGATCTGCCGCTTTCCCATAATCCGGACAGCCAGAATAATCGCGAGGTAAAGGATGATCGTGCGCACGAGGGAGATAAACATGTTCCGCATTCCTTTCCCGATGGATTCAGGCGTATTATGCGCGAAGCCATGTATAAAATACGGCTTTGCAGCAAATTCTACGGTCAGGACCGCCTCTGCGCGCGCTGCAGGGCAGAAAGGAATGTGGATTCCATGGTAAATATATCCGACAGGCTTTCGGAGAACACGGCTTATCTGCGCGGCCTTTTCAAAAACGCAATGGATTTCATCCTGCGGGAATTCCAGATCGACGGCATTTCCGCCGTGCTCATTGCAATGGAAGGACTGATCAACAAGCAGCAGGTAACGCTCGGCGTTTTGAACCCGATCATGCGCACGGCTATCTTGCAGCCCGGCGGCAAAGAAAAGATGGCGTACATCCAGCATAACGTTCTCGGCGCCGTGGATCAGCTGGAGCTGTACACCATGGACGACATCATCCTCCGCCTGATGAACGGCTTTTCCGTTCTGCTCGTCGACGAATGCGACTATGCGCTGGCTTTCGGCACGCAGGGCTTTGAAAAGCGCAGCGTCGACGAGCCGGACACCGAGATCATGCAACGCGGCTCGCGCGAGGGATTCGTCGAAACCTACATCATCAATATCTCCATGATCCGCCGGCGTATGAAAACACCGGCGCTTAAATTTGAGCCGGTCATAATCGGGGAAGAGAGCCGCACCCCGGCGGCGATCTGCTATCTGGATACCGTTGTCGATCCCGATATTCTGGCCGAGGTCAAAAAGCGCCTCGCCGCCTGCAACCTGAAGGATGTTCTCGCCGCCGGGTACCTGACGGGGTACCTCGAGCGCCCCTCGATTTTTGAAAGCGTCGGCCTGACGGAGCGGCCCGACACGCTCTGCGGCAAGCTGCACGAGGGCCGGATCGGCATTCTGATTGACGGCACGCCGACGGCGGTTTACGTGCCGTACCTGTTTGTTGAAAACTTCCAGACTGTGGACGACTATGCCAACCGCCCGTTTTACGCCGCTTTCATCCGCTGGCTCAAATACATCGCCTTCTTTCTGGCGATTTTTCTGCCGGGCATCTACGTCGGCGTCGCGACGCACAACCCAGAGCTTCTGCCCGAAACGCTGCTGCTGAAGGTTGCCGAGGCGGAGAGCCAGACGCCGTTCCCGGTCATGATCGAAGCGATTTTGCTGTACTTCATGTACGAGCTGATGCGCGAAGCCGGCCTGCGCGTGCCGAAATCCCTGAGCAGCTCGGTCAGCATCGTCGGCGGCCTTGTGATCGGCGAGACCGCCGTTTCGGCCGGCCTTGTCAGTGCGCCGTCGCTCGTCGTCATCGCGATGACGGTCATCACGGGCTACGTCATTCCGAAGCTGTACGAGCAGATGGCCGTCCTGCGCCTCGTCTTTATCGTCGTCGGCGGCATCTGGGGCGTATGGGGCATTCTGGTCGGCCTGACGTTCATCCTGTTCAACCTCTGCGGCAAAAGCAGCTTCAAGGTGCCGTTCATGGCGCCGGTCGCGCCGTTCCGCCTGCATGCGATGCGCGACGTGGCCGTGCGCATCGGCTGGAAGCGGCTCGCAGCGAAAAACAATCCGGTCCAGAATATGCCGGGCGCGGGAAGGGAGGAGAAGCGGCTTTGAAGCGTACCACAAAAATCAGCGCATTCCAGTTCTATTTCATGCTGTTTCTCTCCCGCATCATTGTCAGCATCACGATCAGCTCCCAGACGCTCGGCGAGCGGAATTTTCTCGACAGCATTTTTTCCTCCCTGCTCCTGTTCGCCGTACTGCTCCTCTTTGTGCTGCCGCTGTTTTCCCTGAACAAGCGGTACCCGGATCAGTCCCTGCCGGCCATTGCGGAGATGCGGATGGGCGGCTTCGGCTTCGGGGTTTCCGCGCTGTACGGCGTTTACTTTTTTATCCTGAACACGTTCAGCCTCTCCATGTTTCTGGCGCTTCTACTGAACACAATGGACCCGGCCGCCTCCAAATGGTCGATTGCGATTATTCCGGCCGCGATCGCCCTGTACGGCGCGGTCAAAGGAATCGAGACGATCTCGCGCGCCTCGATCTGCATTTTTGTCCTGTTTGCCCTCGGCATGGCAGCGATCTTCATCGCGCTCGCGCCGAACATCACGCTGCGTTATCTGGAACCGCCCTTTTACAACGGCCTCGACGACACGCTGCGCGGCTTTTTTGTTTTTGCGGCGCGCTGTACGTCGCTCGCTGAATTCGCCGTGCTGATGCCGTTTGTCGAGGGGCGGAAAAAGCTGGGCTTTGCCGTTTTCAACGGCGGCGTCACAGCGTTCCTTTCGATCCTCCTGTTCTTCATGGTTTCGTGTCTCGGCGAGTACGCCTATCTGCAGGTTTTTCCGGCCTACACGCTGGCCGCCATGTCGGAAATCGCCGGTGTTCAGCGCCTCGACGCGCTCTTCATCGGCCTTTGTATGATGACGCTCGTCATCCGCATGGCCTGCGGCCTGTTCGCCATATCGGAGTGCATCTCCCGCGTCGTCAAGCCGCGCGTGCGCACGATCGTCCTTTCGGTCCTGTCGGCGGCGAGCGTCCTGTGCGCGATGTGGGTGACGGCAGACGCGCGCCGGGCCGGCCTTTTGTTCCGAACCGAATATCTGCTCCCGCTGACGGCGCTGACCGGCGCCGTGCTGCCCGTCGCCGTGTGGGTGATCGACCATTTCAAAAAGGAGCGAAAACCGAGATGAAAAAAAGCCTGACGCTTCTGCTCGCCGCACTGCTTTTCGCCGCATCCGTCGCAGGGTGCGCGCCGGAGCTTTACGAACGCGCGCTGATCAGCGCCGTCGGCGTCGATAAAACCGAGGACGGCTGCCGCGTCACCGTGCGCGCTGCGCAGGCCAATGCCGGCGGAACGGAAATCAGCCTTTCCGGCGAGGGGAAAACCGTGCCGGAAGCCCTGAACGAAATCACCCGCATCACCGGGCAGCAGCCGCTCTACTCGCACAACACGCTCGTGGTTTTCGGCATGGACTGCGCGCAGGACGGCTTAAAAGAATACCTCGACTTTTTCCTCCGGCACTATGACTCCCGCCCGACGGTCAAGGTTTTCCTTTCCGAGACGACCGCCGAGGACATCCTGCGTGTGGAAAGCGCAGAGGAACCCCGCGCGGCGCAGATTGCCGAGCTTGCCAAAAGCGCCGATTACAGCGGGCTTTCGGCCGACGTCAATCTGATCGGCCTGATCAACGGCACGTATGGGGAAGGCGCTTCCGCCGTCGTTCCCATCCTGCGCCGGGATGAACGCATTGAGCCGGCGGGCACGGCGCTTCTGCACGACCTTTCGCTGCGGCACACGCTTTCTGCCGCGGAGCTGCATGGGCTTCTGCTCCTGCAGGGCGCGCTGCGCGCCGGACAGTTCGTCGTCGCCGATCCGGAATGCGGCGACGTAACGCTTGCCGTGCGCGAGTCGGACTGCGAGATCCGCTTCACCGGGACGGCGGAAGCCCCCCGGTTTGAAATTTCCCTGCAGATCGTGGGGGAGATCAGCGCCGTTTCGGGCAGCCGGTACCACATCGGCAGTACAGTATTTCCACGCCTTGAAAAAGCGTTGGCCGCACAGGCCTGTGAAGCGGTGGAAGCCTATCTCTCCGCCGCGGTATACGGCGCCGGCTGCGACGCGGCCGGCTTCGGCGGCGCGGTGTTCCGCGATGCGCCGGAGGTCTGGCGTGCGGTCTCCGCCGATTGGGCATCGGTCCTGCCCGATTCCGTTTTTGATATGAATGTTCAGGCTGCCATCGAACGCGTCGAGGAGGAAGACACGCCCTATCTTTGAGCACATTCAGAGCACAACCTTGATTTTATAGCGGTTCATCCAGATGTTGACCTGCAGGAGATAGGCCATAAGCTGCGGCCCGGCCATCAGCTGGCCGAACCACGGCTTGCCGTAGTCGAAGCGCGCCTGCAAAAGGTCGTGCGACGCTTCCTTAGAAAGCAGGCGGTGGATCGGCTGCTCCGGGTCGCGCAGCACGTCGTTCAGCCGCTCCCGGATCACCTGCTCATAGTGCGGGCTGTGCGTTTTCGGGTATGGGTTCTTTTTGCGCAAAAGGATCTCGTCGGGCAGAAGGCCGCGGCAGGCGTCGCGCAGAAGACCCTTGGCGACGCCCTGGGGCGCGCGGATCTCCTGCGGCGTGTTGAACACATAGCTGACCAGGCGGTGATCGGCGTACGGCACGCGCACTTCAAGACCGCTGTACATGCTGCAGCGGTCCTTGCGCTCGAGCAGCGCGGCCATAAACCAGTACAGGTTGAGAAACGTCATCTCGCGGAAGCGCCGGTTTTCCGCCGATTCCCCGCGCAGCATCGGCACGGCGTCGGCCGTCTCCCGGTACCGCTCGCGGACATAATCCTCGATCTGCGCTTCAACCGCGACCTCCGGCCGGAGCAGCCGGACGCGTTTGGAAAGGTCCGGCGACCAGGGGAAGAGCCCTGCGGGATGTCTCCGGAAGAACCACGGGTACCCCGCAAAAATCTCATCGGCGCATTCGCCGCATACGGCAACCGTGTGCTGTTTTTTGACCGAGCGGCAGAAATAAAGCAGCGAAGCGTCGATGTCGGCCATGCCGGGCAGGTCTCTGGCAATCACCGCGTCCGTCAGGAGATCGGCCAGCCGGTCGTTGTCGCAGATCAAGGTATGGTGCTCCGTTTGGAGCAGCGCACCGACCTTTTCCGCCCACGGCGCATCGCGGTCCGGCTGGTAGTCGCTCGGTGCAAAATACCGCGCGTTTTCCTGATATTCAAGGGAATAGGTGTGCAGTGGAAGCCCGCGGTCGCGGCACTGCGCCGCGGCGATCGCCGTGACCGCGCTGGAGTCCAGACCGCCGGACAGGAAGGTGCACAGGGGCACATCGGAAACGAGCTGCCGCGAGACGGCGTCCTCGAGCAGCGCGCGCACTTTCTGCACGGCAGTATCGTAGTCGTCCGTAAAAGGGCGCGCCTCGAGCCTGAAATACGGGTATTCCGAAAAGCCGTCCCGGCCGAACACGGCGGCGTGGCCCGGCAGGATCTCCCGTATATTCTCAAACACGCCGCAGCCGGGCGTGCGCGCAGGCCCGAGGCCGAAGATTTCGCAGATCCCCGTACGGCCGAGCAGGGGGCGCACGCCCGGATATTCGAACAGCGCCTTGATTTCCGAGGCGAACACAAGGCGGCTGCCCGAAAAGGTGTAGAACAGCGGCTTCACGCCGAAGCGGTCGCGGCAGAGGAACACGCGCTCGTTTCGCGTATCATCCACAGCAAAGGCGAAGATGCCGTTCAGCTTTTCCACGCATGCAGGGCCGAAGCACAGATAGCTCTTGAGCACAACCTCCGTGTCGCAGCCCGTCTCAAAGCTGTAGCCATGTCCGGAAAGCTCCGCCCGAAGCTCGTCTGCGTTGTAGATTTCGCCGTTGTAGGCGATCGTGACCTTGAAGGGGCCGTCCATGCACGTCATCGGCTGCGCGCCGTTTTCCGGGTCCATCACGGCAAGGCGCACATGCGCCAGCGCGCAGTGCGCCGACACGTGCGCGCCCTTGCCGTCCGGGCCGCGGTGCGCGATCCGCTGGGCCATGCGGCGCGCGAGCGCCATCCACAGGTATTTTTCCTCGTTCAAAGATTCTTCCGCATCAAAAAAGCCGGCAAAGCCGCACATCAAGACCATCCTTCCGTTCTTCGGTTTTTCCGGGAAGCACGGACAGGTCCTGCGCAGCTCTGTCGGCAGAGGTTCACGGCCGCATCCGGTGCGGTCTCCGCGCTGCGTCCGCTTTCCCTTCAGAATGAATCATTCCTATGCGCGGCCGCGCGGCTTTATGCCGGACGGGCGTATTTATTTTTTCGCCTTTTCGGCATTTTTCTTTTCCTTGCCGCCGGAAGCCTTTTCCTCCGACAGCACCGCCAGAATCCGTTCGGAAACGGCGCGGCGGGCATTGGCCTCCGCAGCCAGACGGAGCGCCAGCGCGCGCAACTTCTCCTCGTCGTCTTCGGGCTGCAGCAATGCCGCCGTCTCGTGCAGCGCGCTGTCCTGCGCGGCGGCGAAATCCCCGTAAAGCTGCTCGGCGGTTTCTTCCCCCGAAAACAGCACGGAAATGTCCTGAATCGAGAGCACCTGCTTGAGCAAGCTGGTCATGATCAGCTTTGCCAGATGCTCGCGCGCATATTTCTTGTGCACGGGGTGCTCCACAAGTCCGTTCTTGACGTAGTTGTTGATCATGCTGCTTGTCAGCAGGCTCTGCTTTTCGCCGCACGCAAACAGCGCAAGCGCTTCGCCGGTGACCATCGTGACCTGATCCATATACAGGGGGATGGAGGGCAGCGCGTCCCACGCCGGCAGTGCATGCTGTTCGGCTTCTGCGGCCCACTCCAGCAGGCTTCGGTTGTCTTTTTCCTTTCCCATTTTCAAAACAGCTCCTTTTCGTTTTCATAAACAGTATACGTCATTTTCAAATGTATTTCAAGATTTATTCCGTGTTCGATTGCTATTTGCCGCGGATTATTGTAAAATAGGAGGCGAACGAAACAGAAAGGCAGTTTGTACTTCATGGATAAATCTGAAATTCTCGCGCTTCGCCGCGCGGTGCTTGAAAAAGAGTTCTCCCGCATGAATGAACGGCAGCGGCAGGCCGTCTTTTCGGTCAACGGCCCGCTCCTCATCCTCGCCGGCGCCGGCAGCGGCAAAACGACGGTGCTCATCAACCGCATCGCCAACATCCTGCGCTACGGCAACGCCTACAACAGCACGTTTATTCAGGACGCGCTGTGCGCAGAGGACCTCGCCGCCTGCCGCGCCTATCTGGACGACGATGCGCCGCTTCCCGAGGAGACGCGTCGTCACCTGAGCGTTTCGGCCTGCCTGCCGTGGAAAATCATGGCGATCACCTTCACAAATAAGGCGGCGGGCGAGCTCAAGGACCGCCTCTGCGCGATGCTCGGCGCGGAGGGCAACGACATCTGGGCCTCGACCTTCCACTCCACCTGCGCGCGCATCCTGCGTCGGGACGGCGAGCGCATCGGGTACTCCTCGCACTTTACGATCTACGATACGGATGATCAGCGCCGTCTGATGAAGAACATTCTGAAGGAGCTGAACGTCTCCGAAAAAAGCACGCCGCCGAAGGCCGTGCTGAACGAAATCTCCCGCGCAAAGGATTCCCTCATCACGCCGGAGGAATACGAAAAGACGGCGGGCGACGATTTCCGCCAGAAAATTATCGCCCGCGTCTATAAGCTGTACCAGCAGCGTCTGCGCGACGCGGACGCGATGGACTTCGACGATCTGATCAACAAGACCGTCGAGCTGTTCCGCGCCTGCCCGGATGTGCTCGAGTACTACCAGAATCGCTTCAAATATCTGATGGTCGACGAATACCAGGACACAAACCACGCGCAGTACACGTTCGTGCGCCTGCTTGCGGAAAAGCACCAGAATCTCTGCGTGGTCGGCGACGACGACCAGAGCATCTACAAGTTCCGCGGCGCGACGATCGAAAACATCCTGAGCTTTGAAAACACCTTCCAGAACGCGCAGGTCATCCGGCTGGAGCAGAACTACCGCTCGACCCAGAACATTCTGGACGCGGCAAACGCCGTCATCGAAAACAACACGGAGCGCAAGGGCAAAACGCTCTGGACGCAGAACGGCACCGGCGCGCAGATCCACCTGCACACCGCCGAAAACGAGATGGACGAAGCGGAACGCATCGGAAAGATCATCCTCGACGGCGTGGCCGCCGGGCGCAAATTCTCGGATTACGCCGTTTTGTACCGGATGAACTCCCAGTCGATGATGTTCGAGCGCAACTTCGCGAAGTCGGGCATTCCGCACCGCATCATCGGCGGCACACGCTTCTACGAGCGCCGCGAGATCCGCGAAATGATCGCCTATCTCAGCGTGATCAGCAACCCGAGCGACGAGATGCGCCTGCGCCGCGTCATCAATACGCCGAAGCGCGGCATCGGCGACCGTTCCGTGGAAATCGCCGCGGAGATCGGCCAGCAGACGGGGGAGACGCTCTTCGAGGTCATCTCACACGCGGACGAATACCCGGCCCTCTCGCGCCCGGCCAACAAAATGAAGCTCTTCAGCGCGCAGATGCGCGGGCTGATCGAGCTGAACGAGGACCCGGAGGTCTCGATCGGCGAGCTTTACGACGAGCTGGTCGAGCGCATCGGCTACATCGACTTTCTCAAGGCCGACGACCCGGAAAGCGCCGAGGACCGCGAGGGCAACGTGCACGAACTGGCCTCGAACATCCGCCGCTACGAGGAGGAGAACCCGGAAGGCACGCTGGCAGACTTCCTCGAGGAGATCTCCCTGATCACGGATATCGACAATTACGACAACGAAGCGGATTCGGTCGTCCTGATGACGATCCATTCGGCAAAGGGCCTCGAATTCCCGGTCGTTTTCCTGCCGGGCATGGAGGAAAATATCTTCCCCGGCATGGCGAGCATCTACAATCCGGCCGAGGTGGAGGAGGAGCGCCGCCTCGCTTACGTCGCCATCACGCGCGCCAAGGAGGAGCTCTACATATTCCACGCGGAGTCGCGCATGATTTTCGGCATGACGAACCGCAACCGGCTCTCCCGCTTTGCCGAGGAGATCCCGGAATCGCTCGTGACGCATACGCGCTCGCGCGAATACAACGTGCGGCCGACCGTGATGCCGAGCTTTGCAGGCGCCAAGCCTTTCGGCACGCCGAAGCCCTCGTCCGTCGCCGAGGCCGGCGGCTTCACCGCAAAGCCGCGCGTCGCACCGGCTCCCGCCGGCACCTACCGCGTCGGCGATACGGTCGCGCACAAGGCCTTCGGCGTCGGCATGATCGTATCCGCAACGCCGATGGCGAACGACACGCTGCTGGAGGTCGCTTTCGACAAAGTCGGCACCAAAAAGCTGTTTGCAAATTTTGCCCGTCTGACCAAGGTGTAAACCCTACACCGCAAAGAACCAAAAGGCACCGGGCAGATCCGCAAACGGCCGCTTTCCTCCCAAACGGCTCTGTGCGCACAGCTTGCCCGGTAAACCGGAGAAACAGGTATAGATTATGGATGACGAAAAAACAGAAACGAAGAAGAACTACACGATACGCTATCTGACAACGGACGATCTCGAGCAGTACGACGCGCTGCTCCGCTATTCCTTTCAGGTGACCGAAGAGGAGCTGCTGGATACCGGATGGCACGGTGACGAGATCAAGCAGTCGAAATTCCCGGTCCTGGAGCGCGCCGACGTTCTCGGCTGCTTCGACGGGGACTACCTCGTCTCGCAGGTCGCCGTGTATCCGCTGAAGGCCAACATTTACGGTGCATTTTACTCCATCGGTTTCGTGACCAGCGTCTGCACCTATCCGGAATACACCGGAAACGGCATCATGAAGCGGCTGATGTACCAGAGCCTCGTGCATATGCGCGAGCGGCACCAGTCCTTCGCCATGCTGTTCCCGTATTCGATCCCGCTTTACAGAAAGCTGGGCTGGGAAATCATCTCGGATAAAATCACCTATACCGTAAAGGACCGCCAGATGCCCTCCAAGGCGCAGGCGCCGGGCTTCGTGCGCCGCGTGGAATGGGACAACGAGGACTTCATGCGCCTGCACGAGCGCTTCGCCAGCGTGACGCACGGCTGCCTGTTCCGGAACAGTCTGGCCTGGGAGGAATACTGGCGCTGGGATAAGGACGACACCGTCGTCGCGATCTACTACGACGTAACGAACACGCCGAGCGGCTACATGGTCTACCTCATCAAGGACGACATCATGTACATCAAGGAGATGATCTACCTGAACCGCGAGGCGCAGGACGGCCTGTGGGAATACATCCGCGCGCACGATTCGATGATCGACGAGGTGCACGGAAATTCCTACTACAACGAGCCGATCGCCTTCGATATGGACGACGGCGACATCCGCGAAATGATCCGCCCGTACATCATGGGCCGCATCGTCGACGTGGAGCAGTTCTTTCTCCAGTACCGCTGCGAGCCGCGCGAAAAGGGCGTCTGCTTTGCTTTCGACATCACGGACGATTTCCTTCCCTGGAACAACAAAACCGTGTGCGTCCGCTTCGAAAAGGGGAAATGCAGGCTCACGCACGGAAAGCCGAAGTACCGCATGGAGCTGTCCATATCCACGCTCTCCACGCTGCTGCTCGGGTATAAATCGGCGGCAAAGCTGTACCGCATGGGCCGCATCGACGCCGACGAAAAGGCCGTCGACCGGCTGGACAGCGCGCTGCTGCATGAAGCGCCGTACATCTCCGACTATATTTAAAACCGGAAAAGCCGTGCATCTCGAGTGGATGCACGGCTTCCGGCTTATGTCGGGGTTACATTCCGGCGCGGGTTTACTTGTTGCAGCCGCAGCCGCAGTTGCAGTCGTTGGCTTTCGGCGGGAAAAATTCGTCCGTCGGGAACTCAATCTTGCGGAAGAGCTCGCAGGGATTGTCGCTGGAGGTCACGCATTCCTTCTCCGGCACGCAGAAGTCGAACGCCGGAATCAGCATCTGCACATTGCGCACGATCTGGACGATCGTGAACAGGCCGATCGTCACATACACCGTGTTTTTCTGCGGCGTCGTCTCGAAAGCGCCGCCGTAGCGGCTCGCGATGCAGTCGGGGATCACGCAGCAGGGTTCGCAGCCGCAGACGCAGGAGCCGCGGTCGCAGAGCTTGGCAGAGAGCGCCACAGGCCTCGCCACCTGCACGGTCGCCTTCGGGAGCATCCGGCTGCACTGCACCTCGCAGGTATCGCAGGAGTCCTCGCTCGAGAACATCTTGACGTTGCCCTCGCTGCCGAACAGGATGACCTTCTTGTTGAAGACCGCAATGCCGTTGACGCGCTCACTGCCGATGATTGAGCCGCCGTACAGGTCGAGCGAAACGTCAAAGAAGAACGTCAGGTCAATGGAGTAGTAGCCGCGGTTGAAGGGGATCGGCTGCATATCGATGTACACGGAAATCACATCGACATAACGCACGCGCACATTGGCGGCGCTGTCCACCAGCGGCTGTACCGCCGCGGGGAACAGCACGCGCATATCCTCAAGGCAATCCTTGTCACTGCACGAATCGTATATGCGCATGGCGTCGATGCAGACCGCTTCCTTGAGCGCCGGCTGCTTGTTCTCGGTGCCGGAAGCGAATTCATTTTCAGCCATTTGATAAACCTCCTTTATGGTTTCTCACTGTCATTTTACGGCGCGCGGCGTTTCTTGTGCCTGTCCCGCCTTTCGTGTTTCTTAAGAACCGGGAAAGCTGCAAATTTTTGGTTGTATATTTGTCCGCTCTTTGTTATAATAGGGGAGAATGTAAAGAATAAGGACAGAGGAAAATGGCATTAATTGTTATTGAGGGGCTTGACGGAAGCGGGAAAGCCACGCAGGCCGGCCGCCTGCTCGCCTGTGCGGAGAAGCGCGGCGGCGCGCGGAAGATCACCTTTCCGGATTACGATTCGCCCTCTTCGGCGCTCGTGAAAATGTATCTGGCCGGTGATTTCGGCAGCGACGCCGAAGCCGTAAACGCCTATGCGGCGAGCGCATTTTACGCGGTCGACCGTTTCGCGAGCTTCCAGACAAAATGGAAGGCGGACTATCTGGCGGGGAAAACCATCATCGCCGACCGTTACGTAACCTCAAACATGGTCTATCAGCTCAGCAAGCTGCCGGAGGCGGCATGGGACGGTTATATGGCTTGGCTCGAGGATTTCGAGTATGAAAAGCTCGGCCTGCCGCGGCCGGACCGCGTGCTGTATCTGGATGTGCCGCCGGAAATCTCCCAGGCGCTGATGCTCAAGCGCTACGTCGGGGATGCTTCCAAAAAGGACATCCACGAGCGGGATTTTGATTTTCTGCGCCACTGCCGCACCTGCGCGCTGTACGCGGCGGAAAAGCTGAACTGGATCGTCATAAACTGCGCCGCGAACGGCTCGCTGCGCACGGAAGAAGACATACAGAACGAAATACTTTCAAAACTGGAGGATCTGCTATGATCTACGTTTTTCTTGCAAACGGCTTTGAAGAGATTGAAGCGCTCGCGCCGGTCGACATCCTGCGCCGCGCAGAGCAGGAGGTCAAGACCGTCGGCGTCGGCGGTAAAACCATCACGGGCTCGCACGGCATCACCGTGACGGCCGACATAGAGGAAAAGGACGTCACGACCGACGATATGGAAATGATGATTCTGCCCGGCGGCATGCCCGGCACGCTGAACCTCGAAAAATCGCCGATCGTCACGGCCTGCGCCAGATACTGCGCCGCTAACGGCGTCTATCTCGCCGCGATCTGCGCCGCGCCGAGCATTCTCGGCCACCTCGGCCTGCTCGAGGGCAGGGAAGCCATCTGTTTCCCGGGCTTTGAGGGCGAGCTGAAGGGCGCAAAGCTTTCGGAAAAGCCGGTCTGCGTGGACGGCAGCATCATCACCGCAAAGGGAATGGGCGTTGCGACGCAGTTTGGCCTCACGCTTGCCGGCCTGATCGCAGGGCAGGACACGGCCGACAAGATTCACGCTTCGATTCAGAGCGTGGATTGATGACGGAGAAAGCGGCTCTCCGCCGCAGAATGCAGTCCCTGCGCGATGCCTGTTCGGACCGCGGGGCGCGCGACGCCCGGCTTCTGCGCAGCGCGCTTTCTCTGCCGGTCTATCAAAAGGCGGCCGCCGTGCTGTGTTACGTTTCCTTCGGCAGTGAGGCGGACACGAAAGCGCTGCTCCGGCAGAGTCTGCTGGACGGCAAGTCCGTTTTTGTTCCGCGCTGCCGCGCGGCGGGCGGGGAAATGGATTTTTACCGCATCGATTCGATGGACGAACTCTCTCCCGGGAAATTCGGCATCCTGGAGCCGCCGGCTTTGCTGGAACGCCGCTTCCAGCATGCGGAGAACGCCCTCTGCTTTGTGCCGGGGCTTGCTTTCACCCGCAGTGGGAAACGGCTCGGCTACGGGAAAGGCTATTACGATACATTTCTGAACAGAATACCGGTTTGCACTGTCGGCCTCTGCTATGATTTTCAGCTTGCAGAGGATCTGCCGACGGAAGCGCACGACAAGCCGGTTTCCTATATCTGCACAGACCGGGGCCTTTACCGCTGTGCACAGGACAGAAAGGATGGTTTGAAACTATGAGCGACCACGACAACCAGTATACGCCGCGTGAGCGCAATGGCGAAAGCGGCACATCGGGCGGCCGTCACTTTCAGGTGAAGCTGACGGAAGAGCAGCTGAACGCCGTCCCGCAGACGGAAGCGGACGGAAGCATTCCCGAAACCGCACAGCGTGCATCCGCCGGCGCGCGGAATGCACGGAATGAGCAGGCGCTCCGCAAGGAGGCAAAGGCGCACCGGAAGCGCAACAAGGTGAAGGCCCGGAAAAACAAGCGCATTTTTACGCTGACCTGGCTCGCCATGATCCTGCTCGTTTCCCTGATGGTTTCCTCGTATCTGATCGGCGGCTCCAATGACTTTTTCGCCGTCGACCGGATGGAATCCACGGTGACCGTCACGATTCCGGAGGATGTCACAGCCGACGAGCTTGCCGACATTCTGTACCAGAGTCACGCCATTGAAAAGCCGGAGTTTTTTGCCTTGTACTGCAAGATCAAGGAAGACATGGAATATTTTACGGCGGGCAGCTACGATATCGAGACGAATCTGGACTATGAGGCGCTGATCAACGAGCTGCAGGCCGGGCCGGATCTCGGTGAGGAGATCGAGGGCATCACCTTCCCGGAGGGCATCACGATCGAGCGCTTTGCGGAAATCCTCGAAGAAAACGGCCTGCACACGAAGGACGAGGTCCTCGAGGCGTGCAACTCCATCGATTTCAGCGATTACGGCTTTATCGCCGACATCTCGAACGCCGACGAGAAGTATTATCTGCTGGAGGGCTATCTCTTCCCGGATACGTACAATTTCTTTGAAAACGAATCCGTGGAGACGACGCTCCGCCGCTTCCTCGACAACTTTGAGTCCCGCATGGAGGATCTGCAGGCCGATATCGCCGCCAGCGACTACACGCTCGACGAGATCATCACGCTGGCCTCCATCATTCAGGCCGAGGCCGCCAATACAGACGACATGTATATGATTTCCGCCATCCTGCACAATCGTCTTGAAAACGGCGAATCGCACGACATCTATTCGCTCGACTGCGACTCCACGCTGTACTATCCCTACAACAGCAGTACCGCACCGGAGGGCTACGTCAGCCGCTATTCCACCTACCTCAACAACGGCGGCGTGAGCGGGCTTCCGGCAGGCGCGATCTGCAACCCGGGTCTCGATGCGATCGACGCCGCGCTCCATCCGAGCGCCGAGGGCAGCGATTACTATTACTTCTGCCACGATGCGGACGGCAACCCGTACTACGCGGCGACGGCGGACGAGCATCAGGCCAATCTGGCGGCAGCCGGACTGCTTTAAATCTGAAAATCCAATCTTTTAAATCGGGCCGTGCCTTTTCAGAAATTCAG
>DSLFC04101__coassemble_331_pt1 | contig 42303 bp, 34 predicted proteins | sample DSLFC04101__metabat2_high_PE_006 | metagenome-assembled genome bin DSLFC04101
CACATACCAAGAGGAACCACAATGAAAAGCTTGATTTTTGACATTCAGCGCTTCTGCGTATACGACGGGCCGGGCATCCGCACCACGGTGTTTTTCAAGGGCTGCAACATGCACTGCGCGTGGTGCCACAACCCCGAGAGCTTCTCCGCCGCGCCGGAGCTGCTGTACCGCGCCGAGAAGTGCGTCGCCTGCGGCGCGTGCGCGGTCTGCCCGAACGGCGCGCACACCTTCGAAAACGGCGCGCACACCTTCGACTGCGCGAAATGCACCGCCTGCGGCGCCTGCGCGGAGCTCTGCCCGAACGGCGCGCTGGAGCTTTCCGGCCGGGAGATGGACGCGGCGGAGGTCCTGCGCACGATCGAAAAGGACGCGAAATACTACAAGTCCTCGGGCGGCGGCGTGACGTTCTCCGGCGGCGAGGCCTCGCTGCACTTCGACCTGCTCGTGGAGCTTCTGGAGGGGTGCCGCAGCCGCAGCATCCACACGGCGCTCGAGACGAACGGCCTGATCCCGCCCGCGCGGCTGCAAAAGCTGCTCCCGCTCGTCGACCTGTTTCTGTTCGACTGCAAGCACACGGACCCGGACGAACACCTGCGCTGGACCGGCGCGCCGCTCGAGCCGGTGCTCGAAACGCTGCGGGCGCTGGACGCGGCCGGCGCAAACGTCGCACTGCGCTGCCCGATCATCCCGGGCGTAAACGACACGGACGCGCACTTCGCGGCGATCCGCGCGCTCAAGGCGCAGTATGCCTGCATCCAAAGCGCCGAGATCATGGCCTACCACGACATCGGCAAGACGAAGTGGGAGGCGCTCGGCAAGCCGTATGCGCTCGCCGCGCTCAAGACCGTTTCGCCGGAGCAGAAACGCCTCTGGGAGGCGAAAATCGCCGACTGACCGCGGTCTTTGGAAAAATTTCTGAAAATAAGCGCGCCGCAGATGCGTTTTTCTGCGGCGCGCCTGCATTTTTCAGGGAAAGAATTTGACAGATTCTGCGGAATATTGTATTCTTAAAGCAATCAACCCAGAAGGAGGTCAGCCTATGTTTTGCATATACTGCGGTTCCACGCTGCCGGAAGGCGCGACGAAATGCGACGTCTGCGGCAGCCCGGTCGTCCTGCCCGACGCCGTGCGCGCCGCGGCCGATGCAGTCGATACTGCCGCGCCGGAAGACGCGGCGCCGGCCGAAGTGAAGGCCGGAGGCGATGAAGGCGACGCGCCCGCAGCCGAAGCGGAAACCGCGATCAATGCGGAAGCCGCCCCCGAAGCCGACGGCGAAGCGGAACCCGCGCCCGGCGAGGACGAAGCATCCGCACAGGACGGCGAGCCCGCCGCGGAGGATACGCCGGAAGACGCGTTTCCGGAGGAGCTCTCCTCCGGCGAGCAGCTTCCCGAACCCCAGCCGCCCGTTTACCGGGAGGGCTACAGCCTCATGCCGCAGGAGAACGAGCCCATCCCCTACGGGGACGACTACGTTTACGAGGAATACGACGAGGACAAGCCGCGCAAAAAGCGCTTGCTGAAATGGCTCTGGATCGCGCTGCCGATCGCCGTGGCCGTGATCGCGACGGTCGGCGGCATCGCCGTGTGGTTCAACGCGCCGATGCAGCGGCTGACCCGCGCGCTCGAAGAGAACGACTACGCCGCCGTGACGCAGATCCTGCCGCAGCTTTCCGAAGAGGAGCTGCGCGGCATGGCCGACGAGATGCAGACCTACGCGGAGACGGTCGTCGAGCGCTACAACAACGGCGAAACCGATTACACGACCGCCTACGAGCTGCTCGACCGCCTGCGCCGCCTGTTCCCCGACAGCAACCTGGACACCGCCGTCGACCGCATCGAGGCGCTGAACACCTCCAAGGATGCGTTCAACGAAGCGCAGTACCTCGAGGAGAGCGGCGAAGCGGCCGGGGCCATCAGCCGCTACGGCGAAGTGATCGAGGACGACACGAATTACGAGGCGGCGCAGGCGCGGATCGAAGCCGTGCGCGCCGCCTATAAGGAGCAGGTGCTCGAGGAGGCGCAATCGCTCGCGGACAGCAAGGACTACCGCGGCGCGCAGGCCGTGCTGCTGAACAGCAGCGACGTGCTCGGCGACGACCCGGACATCGCCGCAAAGCTCGAGGAGCTGCAGGCGGCCGAGCTGAACGACTACGTGGAGGGCCTGCTCAAGACCGCGCAGGGCTTCGCCGACGAGGGCGACTACGCCGGCGCGATCCAGCTGCTCGAGGACGCGACGCGCGAGGACGACCGCCTGACCGAGCAGATCGAGACCTACCGGCAGCAGTATAAGGAGGCCGTGCTGGACGAGGCCGCCGGCTATGCCGACAACGGCGATTACGAATCCGCCGTCTCGACGCTCGAGGGCGCTTACGACCTGCTCGGCGACGACGCGGACATCGCCGCGCGCATCGACGAGTACGAGGCGATGTTCCCGGTGCTGCTGACCGACCTTTCGCCGAGCGGCGGCACGGACTGCGACTCCGGCTGGACCGCGGCCGACGCCGCCGGCAACAGCTACGGCAACGGCCTGAGCTTCGCGCTCTACCCGGTCATCCAGACCTCCGTCGAAACCGAGTACGCCCCGGGCGGCCAGTACCGCCTGCTGAGCGGCACCTGGGTCGTCGAGGGCGACAGCGCGGAGGGCTTCTCCGCGACGGTGCGCGTCTATGTGGACGGCAGCCTGCAGTATGAGGTCTCCACCCTCACGCGCGACAGCGGCGCGACCGACATGAGCCTCGTCATCGACGGCGCGCAGACCGTGCGCATCGAGGTCGAGGGCAGCTTCGACTCGCTGCGCTCCACAGGCTACGTCTACCTGGCCGACGCGACCTTCAGCAACTGATCTGCACAAAAGCCCCGCGGGCAGCCTGCATGAACAGCACCCCATTTGTTAGACAGTGTGATATACTATCTAACAGATGGGGTGCTGTTTAAGGCTCTGCGGGATTTTTCAGTCTGTTCGAAGCGGCGCTCAGTCCTTCAGCTCAAACATGGCCTCGATCTCCACCGGGAGATTGCCGGGCAGCACGTTGACGCCGATGGCCGAACGCGAGGGGATGCCGATCTCCTCGCCGAAAAGCTCGCCGAGCAGCGCGGTCGCGCCGTTCGCGACGGCGGGCTGGCTGTAAAAGTCGTTCGCGCTCGCGACGAAAACGAGGATCTTGACGCAGCTCTTGACGCGGTCGAGATCGCCGATCTCCGCCTTCAGCACCGAAAGCACGTTGAGCATCGCGTCGCGCGCATAGCGCTGGCCCTCCTCGAGCGTGAAGTCGACGCCGAGCTTGCCCTCGACCGGCGCGTCGATGACGCAGCCGCAGCCCGAAACGTACGCGAGGTTCGCGCCGAACGGCTTGCAGGACTTGTACAGCCCGCCGCGCGGGGGCGGCGGCGGAAGCTGGAGGCCGAGTTCTTCGAGTTTCTTTTCGATCTGCATGAAAATCATCCTTCCTTATTTTTTTGTGCCGGTCGGCGAAGCCGATTGCCGCTTTCCTCGTCGCGGCAAAGGCACAAATATTTTTCAAACGGTTGTCGTTTTATTTGCGCGCCCCAAGCCAGCGCCCGGGGCGTTTTCCCGTCAGTTTGTCTTCGCGCACGACGGCCTCGCCGGCGATCAGGCTGAGCGAGAGGGCGGAGGCGAAATCGCTCTGCCCCGAGAAATCCGCGTTGTCCGTGAACGCGCGCGGGTCAAAGAGCAGCAGGTCCGCGCGGCAGCCGGGCGCGATGCGCCCGCGGTCCGAAAAGCTGAACCGCTCAGCCGGCAGCGCCGTCATCTTCCGCACGGCCGCCTGCGGCGTGACGACGCCCCGCTCGAACGCATACGCGCGCAGAAAGCGCGGGAACGCGCCGAGCAGCCGCGGGTGCGGCGTATCCGTCGCGGCATACAGCGCGTCGGAGATCAGCATCGAATACGGCAGCCGCGCCACCGCGTCGACATCCGCCTGGTCCATGCTCAGGTTGATGATCCCGCAGCCGCCGCCCTCGGTGTGCATCAGGTGCGCGGCGAGCGCCTCGGCGTCCGGGAAGCCGAACCGCCGCGCGCCCTCCGCGACGGAAAGGCCGAGGAAGCGCCGGTTTTCGGGCAGCGCGGCCGTGCCGACCAGAATGCGGTCCCAGCCGAGCGAAACAGCGTAGTTGTCCCAGCCCGGGTACGTTTTCCGCACCGCGCGGCGGAATTCCTCCACGCCCGCGGCCGTGCCGAGCCGGGCGCAGGCCGCGTCCACGCCGTCCGCGCACAGCGCCGGCGGCAGCATCGTCGTGAGCATCGTCGAGCCGCCGCAGTAGGGGTAAAAGTCGCAGGTCACGTCGAGCCCGCGGGCGCGCGCCGCCTCGATGCGGTCGATCGCGCGGTAGATCTCCCGCCCCCAGTTCTGCATGCCGCAGGACTTGAAGTGGCTGATCTCGAGCGGGCAGCCGACGGCTTCGGCGATGCGGATGACCTCCTCGACGCTCTCGACAAGGCCGTCGCCTTCGCCGCGGATGTGCGCCGTGAGCGGGCGGCCGTACCGGCCGAGCGGGCGCAGCATCGCAGCGTACTCCGCAAAGCTGTTGAAGCATTCGGGCATGTACATGATGCCGCAGGAAACGCCGGGCGCGCCGAGCGCGAGCGCCTCCTCCACGCAGGCCGCGGCCCTTTCAAGCTCCGCCGCCGTGAACGGCGCGGGCGAAAAGCCCTTGAGGCTGATGCGCACCGCGCCGGTGCCGATCATCGCCGCGAAGTCGAGCGGCAGCGCGGCTTTCCCGAGCCGCTCCGCATAGCTGCGGTACGTGTCGGGCGCGTCCGCCGGCACCGGGCCGAGCACCGCGGCCGAAAATGCGCGCTGCTCCGCGCGATACGGCGCGGCGGACGGCGTCAGCGAGATGCCGCAGTTGCCGGAAACCGACGTCGTGATGCCCTGCCGCAGCTCGGCCTGCGCGTCCCAGCCAAGGAGCGGCTGCACGTCGGCGTGGCGGTGGATGTCGATGAAGCCGGGGCAGAGCATCCGCCCCTTCGCGTCAAGGACCTCCGCATCCGGCGGCGCCGGCAGATGCGGGCCGACCGCCTCGATCTTTTCCCCGCGCACGAGGACGTCGCCGAAAAACGGCGCGCCGCCCCCGCCGTCGAAAATCTCCGCGCCGCGTATCAGAACCGCCATGCAACCGCCTCCCCGCACTGTATCCGAATTCCATTTCACTATACTGGATACAAACCGAAAAGTCAAGGGACGCGCAGGGAAAAACGGCGGCTTGACACGGCGGGGCCTGCAGCGTATACTTGGGGCAAACGCTGTGAGGAGGCCGTGCCATGCAGGCTGAACAATACCGAATTGAAAATGAAAACGAGATCCTTTCCCCCGCGCTGATCTACTACGCCGACAAAATCCGCGAAAATACGCGGCGCACGATCGAGATCGCGGGCGGCGCGGCGCGCCTTTGGCCGCATGTGAAGTCGCACAAGATGCGCGCGATGCTCGAGATGCAGATGGAAATGGGCATCCGCCGCTTCAAGTGCGCGACGCTCGCCGAGGCCGAGATGACGGCGCAGGCCGGGGCCGAGCACATCCTGCTCGCCTATCCGCTCGTCGGCCCGGCAGCCGCGGCCTTCGTGTCGCTCGTGCTGCAATACCCGCAGGCGCAGTTCTACGCGCTCGCCGACGACCGCGCCTGCCTCCTTGCGCTCGACGGCGAGGCCGCGCGCCGCGGCGCTTCGTTCGGCTTCTTCGTCGACGTCAACATGGGCATGAACCGCACCGGCGTCGAGACCGCCCGGCTGTACGATTTCACCCGCGCCATCGGCCCGCTGCAGGCGCTCCATTTCAGCGGCCTGCACTGCTACGACGGGCATGTGCACACGGCCGACCTGCTCGAGCGCGAGGCCGAGGTCACCGAAATGGTCGCCGCCATCGCCGACGCGCTCGACCGCCTCGAGGCCGACGGCGTCGAGATCCCGGCAATCATCGCGGGCGGCAGCCCGTCCTTCCCCTGCCACGCCGCCAACCCGGACGTCTTTCTCTCGCCGGGCACGGTGTTCCTCTGGGATGCCGGCTACAGCGCGGGCTACCCCGACCTGCCCTTTACCCCGGCGGCCGCCGTGCTGACGCGCGTCGTCAGCCACCCCGCCGACGGCGTTTTCACGCTCGACCTCGGCTGCAAGGGCATCGCGAGCGACCCCGCCGGCGCGCGCGGCGTTGTCGTCGGCCTTGAAAACGCCGAAGCGCTTTTCCAGAGCGAGGAACACTGGACGTACCGCATGCTGCCCGGCCACGAAGCCGAGCGCCCGGCGATCGGCGCCGTCTTCTACGTGCTCCCGACGCACATCTGCCCGACGACATCGCTGTACAGCGCGGCGCTCGTCGCGGAAAACGGCAGGATCACCGGCCGCTGGACCGTCGACGCGCGGCGCTGACGCGTCTTTCCCCCGCAGCCCTTTCCGTCGTTTTCTGACGAAATTCTGCACCGGGGCAGTTATGGAATTGCTGGAAAAAAGTTTTTGAGATATTAAAAACGGCCCGCCGCTCGAATGCGGCAGGCCGTTCGCCTTTCACGCCCTCTGCTCCGCCTCATAGGCGAACAGCGCGGGGGCGATGTGCCCGCCCTGCGTCTCCCATGTCGTGCGCGCCCGGTGGCGGCTCAGCAGGTATTTGCCGTCCACGTGCGAAAGGATCACGACGAATTTGTACTCCCCCAGCGTGTTCGCGGGGAAAACCTCGCATGTTTTCAATGCAGCCACTCCCTCGGTTCTGTCTCCGCCCACAGGCCCGGTCCGGCCCCGTCGGCGGGCAATGCTTCCCCTTTATTATACCGCTGCGCGGGAGCGGCTGCAAGCCCTGTGCGGCCCGTTCACGCGTCCTTTTCGTTCCGGCGCCGGAGCACGACGTAGGAAATCACAAGCGGCACGAGCACGGCGCCGCCCGCGACGGTGTACCAGAGCGGCACGCGCATGTGCATCTGGTTGCGTATGAACACGCAGCCCAGCATGAAGATCACCGCGATGACCTGGATCGCCCGCAGCACGGCCTTTTCGTAATCCGGGCGGTGCAGGCGGCGGCCGTACGCCGCCTTGAAGAAGCCGACCGCATCCGCCGCCGCGCGGTCGGCCCCGGCGTCCGGCGCCGCCGTCTCCCGCTCGGCGTGGAGCAGCTCCAGAAGGCTGACCCCGAGCGCCTCGGCGAGCGGCTCGATCGTGTGGATATCCGGAAAGCCGAGCCCGCGCTCCCAGCGGCTGACGGCCTTATCCGTGACGTGCAGCTTCCCGGCCAGCGCCTTCTGCGTCATATTCTTCTCCTTCCGCGCCGCTGCGATGAACGCGCCGAATTTTTCAGCATCCATAAACCGACACCTCCTGCCCTCTATTCTAGCCGCCGGCCCGCCGGTTTGCAACCGATCGCCCGTCGATTTCCCCCGTTTCGCACTCTACGAATCGTTTACCGCAGAAAAATCCCGTGCAGGACGCGCTGCACGGGAGAATTTCACCTGTATTCGGTCGCGAGGCGGATGCGCTCGTACGGCGTGTCGGACTGGATCGAGCAGTCTGCGCCGAGGATGAAGCCGCTGCGCCCGGTCTTTGCGCACAGGCGGCGGATCTCCGCCTTGAGCTCGTCGTCCGTGCCCTTGTACAGCACGCCGGCCGGCGTGTTGTCGAGCCCGCCGAGCACGCACTTCACGTTCGGGAAAAAGTCCCGGCCCTCGCGCATGCCCATCTTTTCGACGTACACGGCCCAGTTCACCGCGGCGGCCTCGTAGTCCTGCCAGACCTCGATGTTGTTCCGGTCGCCCGCCCAGCCGCAGCAGTGCAGGATGTTGAGCTCGCCGAGCGTGTTCGCGTAGTCGAGCACCGCCCGGTCGGACGGCGTGATCATCCTGCGGTATTCCTCCACCGTGAAGCGGTTCTTCTCGCCGCCCTGCACGCTGTAGTAGATGCCGTCCGCGCCGGCCTCAAAGAGCGCCTTGACAAACATCTTGTTGTCCTCGGCGATCACGTCGAGCGCGTGGCAGACGGCCTTCGGGTCCTCGCGGATCGTGCGCATCACGAGCTCGTCGCCGTAGCCGAAGCGGATCGAGGAAAACGGCGCGAACACCGTGTACAGCACGAGCGCCTCCTGCCCGACGGCCTCGACGATCGCGCGCGTGCGCTCGACCTGCTCGCGGAAAAACGGGTGGTCCGGCCCCATCGGCTCGATCCTGTACCAGTCCTCGGCCTTCTCGACCTGCAGCGGGTTCGGGTAGTCGAAATAGCTGTCGCACATGATCTTCATCATGTCGAGGTTGCACTTTTTAAAGTAGTCGATGTGTGCGTCGATCGCGCCCTGTCCCTTCGCGGCCTCGCCGCCGAAGTGGAACCAGAAACCCGCGGGCACGCGGTCCGGCTCGCCGCCCTTTAAAGCGGTAATCACGCGTTCTCTCTTGTTCATTTCAATACGCCTCCGTTTTCGCACCATGGTGCGGTTGATACACCTCCACTATATCCCACAAAAAGCGGAATGTCAATGCGGATTTTTTGTTTTTTCCGACCGATACGCTGCGGGCCGCCTCCCGCGCGGCGCGGAAAAGGGGAGCGCCCCCGCCGGAGCGCTCCCCCATGCCGTTTATTTTTCGATTCTCCAGGTGATGCCCTGCGGCGTATCGGTCACGACGACGTGCCGCGCGGCGAGCGTGTCGCGGATCGCGTCGGCCGTCGCCCAGTCCTTCGCCTTGCGCGCCGCGGCGCGCTTTTCAATCAGCGCTTCGATCTCCGCGGCTTCCTCGGCCGTGACGCCCTCCGGGACCGCGGTCTTTTTCCCGGCCGCCTCCTTGGCAAGGCGCTCGGCGGCCTCGAGCAGACCGAGCGAAAGCACGGCGTCGAACTCGCCGATCAGCGCGCGCTTGTCGGCGTCCGAGAGCTTCGCCTTGAGCACGTCGTACAGCGCGGTCAGCGCGAGCGAGGTGTTCACGTCGTTTTCGAGCGCCTGGCGGAACTTCGCGCGCAGCGCTTCGCAGCCCGCCTCGTCGTGTCCGCCGTCCGCCTTCAGCGCGGCGATGCGCGCGACGAGCTTGCGGTACGCCGTCACCGTGTTGTCGAGGCTCTCAAACGTGAAGGTCAGCGGCTTGCGGTAGTGCGACTGCAGGCAGAACATGCGGTACGCGAGCGGCTCGTAGCCCTTTTCCTCGAGGTACGAGACCGTGAGGAAGTCGCCCTTCGACTTGCTCATCTTGCCGCGCGCGTCGTTGAGGTGCAGAACGTGGAACCAGTATCTGCACCACGGGTGGCCGAGGTACGCCTCGCTCTGCGCGATCTCGTTCGTGTGGTGCGGGAACGCGTTGTCGATGCCGCCGCAGTGGATGTCGAGGTACTCGCCGAGGTACTTGACGCTGATGCCGCTGCACTCGATGTGCCAGCCCGGGTAGCCCATACCCCACGGGGAGTCCCACTTGAGCTCCTGGTCTTCGAACTTCGACTTCGTGAACCAGAGCACGAAGTCGCTCTTGTTGCGCTTGTTCTCGTCCTCCTCCACGCTGTCGCGCACGCCGACGGCGAGGCTCTCCTCCTCCATGTTGCCGAACACGTAGTACGTCTCGAGCTTCGAGGTATCGAAGTAGACGTTGCCGCCCGCGACGTAGGCGAAGCCCTTTTCGATCAGCTTTTCGACCATCTCGATGAACGTGTCGATGCAGCTTGTGGCCGGCACGACGATCTCGGGCTTTTTGATGCCGAGCTTCTCGCAGTCGGCAAAGAACGCGTCGGTGTAGAACCTCGCGATCTCCATGACGGTCTTGTGCTCGCGGCGGGCGCCCTTGAGCATCTTGTCCTCGCCGGTGTCGGCGTCGCTCGAAAGGTGGCCGACGTCCGTGATGTTCATCGCGCGCGTCACGTCGTAGCCGAGGTAGCGCAGCGCCTTTTCGAGCACGTCCTCCATGATGTAGGTGCGCAGGTTGCCGATGTGGGCGAAGTGGTAAACGGTCGGGCCGCAGGTGTACATTTTGACCTTGCCGGCCTCGTGCGGGATGAATTCCTCTTTTTTCTGGGTGCGTGTGTTGTAAAGCTGCATGGCAGATACCGTGTCCTTTCCTTATGATTCTTCGGATTCCTCCGTATTTTTCTCTTCAAGCGCCTCGTGCATGTGCATGATCTCGACGCGCAGGCGGCACATCTCCTGCGCGACCGGGTCGACGACGTGGATCTGGTCGAGCGCGCTGTTGACGCGCTTGCCGCCGATGCGCACGACGCGCGCCGGAACGCCGACGGCCGTTGCGTCGTCCGGCACCTCGTTGAGCACGACGGCGCCCGCCGCGACGCGCGCGTTGTCGCCCACGCGGAACGGGCCGAGCACCTTCGCGCCCGCGCCGATCAGCACATTGTCGCCGAGCGTCGGGTGGCGCTTGCCGTGGTCCTTGCCGGTGCCGCCGAGCGTGACGCCCTGGTACAGCGTGCAGTTGTCGCCGATCTCGGTCGTCTCGCCGATCACGACGCCCATGCCGTGGTCGATAAACAGATTCTTCCCGATTTTCGCGCCGGGATGAATCTCGATGCCCGTGCGCCGGCGCGCGCGCTGGGAGATCATGCGCGCGATAAACTTCATATCGTGGCGGTAAAACCAGTTCGCCCTGCGGTAGGCGCGCACCGCCTTGAAGCCGGCGTAGAGGAAGTACACCTCAGCCCGGCTGCGTGCGGCGGGGTCGCGCTCCATCACGGCGTCCAGCTCCGCTTTCAGCTTCGAAAACAATCGATCATCTCCTTGAGAAAACAAAAAGCCCCGAACGCACAAGGCGCTCGGGGGCGAAAATACGCATATGCGCATAAAATCCGCGGTTCCACTCCGGTTTATCACTCAAAAGCGGCTTAACGTGCCGCCGCCGTACGCGGCTCACCCATGGCTCACCGCATCCGCTCGCGAATGCACTTCGCCCGGCGCCTCCCTGCGGCAGCTTTCAGCCGACGGCCGCCGCTCTCTTTCGGTCGCAGTTCCGGGTTACTCGTTCGGTCACAGCGTTTTTCGTATGCTTTATTCTAACACAGCCGCGCGCAAAACGCAAGCAATCCACCCGCAATATTTTATGCGCTCTCAGATAAGGGCGTTACACTCTATTTTTAATGCAGCCGTATACGTAGGCATTTCCGTTAAAAGTTCATCACTGTTTTCTCGATTCCCAATGTAAAACAATGGCCCCGGGTTCACAACTCCAGAGCCTTTGTTTTACTATTCAGCAGGTGTAAGAACTACTGTATCGGTCAGAACATATTTTTTCACTTCTCCGCTCCAGCATTCTTCTTTGGAAACCGCCACGCTTCCCAATGAAATCTTTTCTCCGTTCTCCATAACACAGGAAAACTTCAAGTAAATTGGGTCAACGTTTCTCGCTTGGATAGACGTTCCAGCTAGAAAAGTGCGATAAGTTCCCCCCTTAAGCAGAGGTTGATCTTCCGCTCCCTCTGCATAAGAAGCTTTCACTTCAGCACCGGCAAAATATCCTCTACTGTCCATTCGGTCACACGCAAGGATCTCGATAGATGCTATAGCGGCATTATTTACGTTATTTTGTATTTCCAGTTGTAAGTCTGGCATAACCTCACCTTCATGGGAATCTCGACATCCGGAAAGACATGCTATCCCTACAACCGAAATCACAAAAGCCATGCACAAAAATCTGACAAAATGATTCGTTTTCATCATCGTATTTTTTATAATCATTATGGCTTGTTGATACCTGTCCTCGATTACTTCTGCATCTTCTCCACCCCGCTTTAATTTTTTCTAATTTTAGTTTATCGGTCACAAATTCGCATTATTTTCGTTGGGCTTTCAAAAACGCATTCATCCCTTTACCGCTCTTTGAATCAGCAGTCATTCTTTATATTCATATAATATACAATTTCAGACTCTATGTCAATGATAATTCGTGGATTTACTCCAAATTATATCCTAGAATTTCTCATTTTATAATACATGAATTCAACCAATAACCTTTTCCTTTTTTCATTTTTTAAAGACCGCACAGGGAAATCCCCGTGCGGCCTTCGGTTGCCTCGCGCTGCGGCATACAGCAAAAGCGGCGCGTCCTCGCGCTTTTTCGCATATCGACCGTATCACAGCAGAACACAGCGCGCAAGACAGCCCGGTATCATTTTATAAAATCTATCTCATGTATTTGTCTATGTTTCGACTTATAGTCTCTGGCATTATCTAACTTAAAGATTAGATAACGGAGATGGTACTGTGATTCGTCTGCGCGTTCTGGATTTATTGCAGGAAAAGAAGAAAACCAAATACTGGCTTTACATCCAGCTGGGTATGAGCTACCAGAATTTCAACAATATGGTCAATAACAAAACAAAGTCTATCCGATACGACAGGATTGAAACGCTTTGCCAGATTTTCGACTGCACGCCCAACGATTTGTTCGAAATTCGAGCAGATGAGCCGGAGCGGGATGCGTGATTCCACGTCACTTTTTTGTGCGCCGCAGCAGGCTTTTATAAAAAGGCAGTCGTTCGCGCACATACAGGGCACTTTCTGAACGGCTATTGCCGTGCCCGCCTGCGCCCGCTTGCAAAAACGCTTCCGCCCCATCCATTTCCATTTTTTCATTGACGAAAAACTCCATCGGCAGTTCGTACAGCCGTGCAAGCACGTACAGCTTGTAAACGTCGGGGAGCGATTTCCCTTTTTCATAATACGCATATGTGCTTCTTTCTACGTTGAGAATTTCCGCAAGCTGCCACTGCGGAAATTTTTCCATTGTGCGCAGATATTTCAGTTTTTGCCCGAGTGTCATAGCGAATACCTCCCGAAAGCATATCTTATGTTTTCATTATATATGGCTTCCGGCATTAAATTTGTCGAAATATCTCGCATACTTTTCCGATTTTATCAGCTTGTGTGAAAAAACGTCGTATCCTGATTGCCCGGAGTTTCAGTCCATCGGCACAACAAAAGCGCCCCGCAAAACTGCGGGGCGCTTCATCATGCAATAAATCCTTGCGGCTTACAGCGAGAGCTGCTCGTCCGCGTATTTGGCGCGCTCGAGCGCGCGCTTCTTGAGCAGCGCTTCGATCTTGCTGTGCGGGTCCAAAAGCGAGCTGATCGAAACGTCGTGGTTCAGTGCGGAAATGAAATACGCGATGTACTTCGAGACGTCGACCTCGTGGAACCACGGGCGGTTGCGCAGCTCGGGTTTCAGGTAGGTCAGGTTGCTGCCGAAGATGCCGTCGATCAGGCCCTGCTCGTACGCCTTGTCGAACTTTTCAAGGCCGTTCGTGAAGATGGCGTACGTCGCATACGCGAAGAAGCGGTTCGCGCGGCGCTCCTTGACGTTCTCCGCGATGTCGAGCACGGATTCGCCCGAGGAGATGATGTCATCGGCGACGAAAACGTCCTTGCCCTCAACCGAGGCGCCGAGGTACTCGTGCGCGACGATCGGGTTGCGGCCGTCCACAATGCGGGAATAGTCGCGGCGCTTGTAGAACATGCCGAGCTCCACGCCGAGCACGGAGGCGTAGTGCATGTTGCGGTTCAGCGCGCCCTCGTCCGGGCTGACGATCATGAAGTCGTTCTTGTCGGTCGAGAGGTCCGGGAAGTCCTTGAAGAGCTTCTTGAGCACCTGATACTCCGGCATCAGGTTGTCGAAGCCCATGACCGGCACGGCGTTCTGCACGCGCGGGTCGTGCGCGTCGAAGGTGAGCAGGTTGGAGACGCCCATGTGCTGCAGCTCCTGCAGCATGTACGCGCAGTCGAGCGACTCGCGGTAGCTGCGGCGGTGCTGGCGGCCGCCGTACAGCAGCGGCATGACGACGTTCATGCGGTGCGCCTTGCCGCTCGCCGCCTGAATCAGACGCTTGAGGTCCTGATAATGGTCGTCCGGCGACATGCGGTTTTCCTGCCCGAAGTAGTTGTAGGTCAGGCTGTAGTTGCCCACGTCCACGATGAAGAACAGATCATGTCCGCGCACGGTGGAATTGATCATGCCCTTGCCGTCTCCGGAGGAGAAGCGGGGGCAGCTGCTCTCGATGAGGAAGGTATCGTAGTCGAGCCCGGCGAGCTTTGCCCAGCGAACCAGATGCGCTTCCACCTTCCTGGAAAGCTCCTGCGCACCGGCAAGCGAGATGATGCCGAGCGGGGCCACCCGGTTCTCGGCGCTGAAAAGGGTCTGTGATTCCATTACCATGTGATAGCTCCTTCAAAACTGCATTTCATGCATTTTCCGTCTCTGCCGCAGGCAGAATCTGTCGGCATTTGTCAGTTAAAATATAACACAAACCGCCGTACATTGCTACTGAAAAGCCAATATTTATTAAATTTCTGTAAATTTGGATAACACAGCCACGCCGAACGGGGCGAGTTTGATTGAATTTACCCTTTCACCTGTACCGTACAACTCGCATCCGGCGGGCAGCTCGACCGTTTTTTCCGCGTCGTTGTAGTTTTCCACGAACACGACCGAGCCGTTTTCGCCGACGCGCTCGTGCGCCGTAACGCCCGCCGGCAGCGCGGCGTCGAGCGCCCTGCCGATGCCGAGCGACGCGATCAGCCCGCCGTAGAGCGCCGCGAGCATATCCGTGCCGGTGCGCGCCGCGATGTAGTACGCCGCGCCGCGGCCGAAGCGGTTCTTCGTCACCGCCGGCTCGCCCGCGTAGAAGTCCTTCTCATACGTGCCGAGCACCTCGGCCGTGATCGGGTGGATGCGCGCGCACAGCTCGAACGCGTCGTAGCGGCGGCCGTCCATGGCGACGCTGTTTTTCACGCCGTCCGGCAGGCTGTCGATCTCCTCGTTCCAGACGCCGAAAACGTCCATCATGCCGCCGGGCACGCCGCCGAGCCGGCACAGGTCGTTTTCGTCGACGATGCCGCTCCAGTACGTCGTGACGAGCGTGCCGCCGTTTTCCACAAACGCGCGCATCTTCTGTTCAAAGCCGGCGCGGTACATGTAGAGCATCGGGGCGATCACGAGCTTGTAGCCCGAGATGTCGCCGTCCATATCGACGATGTCGACCTGCACGCCCGCATCCCAGAACGGGCGGTAGTGGCTGAGCAGCGTCTCCACATACTTTTCGTCCTTGTCCTTGTTGCGCGGGCCGGCCGCGGCGTCGAGCGCCCAGCGGTTTTCCGCGTCGTACACGATGGCGACCTGCGGCTTCACCGCGGTGCCGTACACGTCGCCGCGCGCGTTCATCTCGCGCAGCACGGCGCCCACCTGCTGCACGTCCCTGAAAACGCGCGTGTTTTCGGTTTTCGCAAAATCATACGGGCCGCTGTTGCCGACATGGTCGACGACCGCGCCGTGGAATTTCTCGCAGGAGCCGCGGCTCTTGCGGAACTGGAAATACTGCACGGAGTTCGAGCCGTGCGCCATCGCCTGCATCGACGAGAGCAGGTGCATGCCGGGGCGCTTGAGCATCGAGACCGGCGTCCAGTTCGTCATGCTCGGCGTACTCTCCATCAGGAGAAAATTCTCGTGCTTTACGGAGCGCATCACGTCGTGCGCCATCGCGGAGAAGACGGCGATTTCCGTGTTGTCCGCCGTGTGCCACTGCGGGTAGTTGTCCCACGAGACGACGTCGAGCGCCGGGCCGAACTTAAAGTAGTCGAGGCCGTCGTAGAAGCCCATCAGGTTCGCCGTCACCGGGATCTCCGGGTTGACGGCCTTCACAGCGTCGCGCTCCATCTCCATGAAGTCGACGGTCTGGCGCGTCACAAAGCGCTTCCAGTCGAGCACGAGGCCGTGCACGTTCATCTCGCCGTGCGGCACCGGCGCGTGGATCTGCGACCAGTCGGTGTAGGTGTGGCTCCAGAAGTCGGTCCACCAGGCGTGGTTGAGGTTGTCGAGCGTCTTGTACTTTTTGCGGAGCCAGTCGCGGAACGCGGCTTGGCACAGCGGGCAGTAGCACTCGCCGCCGTATTCGTTCGACAGGTGCCACAGGATGACACCCGGGTGGTTCGCAAAGCGCTCGGCGAGGCGGCGGTCCATCTCGCGCACCTTTTCGCGGTAGACGGGCGAGGTGTAGCAGTGGTTGTGCCGCGCGCCGGAGAGCTCGCGCAGGCCGCTCGGCTGCACGCGGCGGATCTCCTCGTACTTCTCGCTCATCCAGAGCGGCTTTGCGCCGGACGGCGTCGCGAGCACCGTGTAAATGCCGTTTTTGTAGAGGTTGTCGATGACGTCCGCGAGCCAGTCAAAGTCGTAGACGCCCTCCTGCGGCTCGAGGTGCGCCCAGGAGAAAATGCCGACGGAAACGCAGTTGATGTCCGCCTTCTTCATCAACTCGATGTCCTCTTGCAGGACCTCGGGATACCGGAGCCACTGCTCCGGGTTATAATCGCCGCCGTGCAGCAGCTTCGGAAATTTCGGTGTGATCGGTTTCATCAGAAGCCTCCTGAAAAGTATCTTTTGGTGTTCTCTATCAAATTATAATTTCTTTGGCGCAAAAAGCAAGCATAACCTTTATACACTTCGCGTATTGCCGCATATCTGCAAAGCACGCACGCACGCTCACCGGGCGCGCCATCGCCGCCGAGGACAATCAACCGAGCGGGAAGCCCTGCTGGTACGTTCTGGTCGATTTCAGCCCGCACGGCGGCGCGAGCGCCTGACGAACTTTATTTACAACCGCACAAAAGGCCCGCCGGAACGCCCCGGCGGGCCTTTGCCGCGTCTTATTCTTCATTGCGGACGAGCTGTCCGCCGCGCGCCTTACGCGTACGCGTGGCCGAAGCCGGGAAACGAAAAAACGGCCGGAGCGCATGGCCCCGGCCGGCGTAAAAGCGGATATGAACTTGCCTGTGCGCCGTCATTTTTCCGCCGACGGCAGCTCGCGCTCGAGCTTCTTCATCCGCACGAAATACGTCGCGACGAGCAGGATCGCCGCGCCGGCCCACGCCACGACCTCGGCGTAGTAGATGCCCTCCTGCCCGAGGAAGGCCGGCAGGATCAGCGCGACGCCGATGCGCATGACGAACTCGACGATGCCCGAGGCCATCGGCATGACCGTATCGCCGAGGCCCATCAGCGCGGAGCGGTAAATGTGCAGCATGTAGAGGACCGACAGGCAGATGCTCATGATGTTGAGGTAGTGGACCGCGACGTCGGTCGAGAGCGCGACCTCCTCCGGCGTGCCGGAGATGAACAGCGCCACCATAAAGCGCCCGAGCAGCAGCACGGCCGCCGTGATGACCGCCGAGGTCAGCAGCGCGATCCACGTCGCGGAGTGCATGCCCTTGCGGATGCGGCCGAGCAGCCCGGCGCCGAGGTTCTGGCCCACATACGTCGTGACTGCGTAGCCGAACGAGGTCGCGGCGATTTCCAGAATGCCGTACAGCTTGTTCGTCGCCGTGAAGCCCGCAACGAACAGCACGCCGTAGCGGTTGACGACCGACTGCACGACCATGCCGCCGATCGCGATAATCATGTTCTGCGCGGCGACCGGCAGGCCGAGGCCGAGCAGGCGGCGCGTGAGGACGGCGTCCGGCAGGAAGTACGCCTTTTTCAGCCGGATGATGCGGATGCGCAGCACGGCCCGCAGACAGTACAGCGCGGCGAACAGCTGCGCGATGACCGTCGCGATGACGGCGCCCGCGATGCCCCAGTGGAACACCATGACAAAGAGCAGGTCCAGAACGATGTTGATGACCGAGGCGATCAGCATCGCGTAGAGCGGCGTGCGGCTGTCGCCGAGCGCGCGCAGGATGCTCGCGAGCACGTTGTACGCCATGATGATCGGGATGCCGGCGAACATGATGCGCAGGTAAGTGAACGCGCCGCCGATGACCTCCTCCGGCGTGTTCATCGCGCGCAGGATCGGGTCCATCGTCGCCTGGCTCACGATGAGCAGGAGCACCGAAAAGACCGCCGCAATCGAGATGGTCGCGCCGATCGAGCGGTTCAGGCCTTCCTCGTCGTTCGCGCCGAAGCGCTGCGCCATATGGATTGAAAAGCCCTGCGCAAAGCCCTGAATGACGCCGAGCACCAGCCAGTTCAGCCAGTCTGCCGCGCCGAGCGCCGCCAGCGCGTTGACGCCGAGCGCCTGACCGACGATCGCGGTGTCGACGACCGTGTAAAGCTGCTGGCAGACGTTGCCGAGCATCAGCGGGATCGCGAAGGTGAAGATCAGCTTCGCCGGGCGGCCCTGCGTCATGCTTTGAATCCGTTCTGTTTTTGCCATAGAAACCTTATCCTTTCACAAACTTATCTTTTCAACACAGCCCCCTGTGCGGCCTTCGCCGCACGGCAATAATACGTCGCGCAGAGCAGCACCGCCGCGCCGAGCCAGGCGGAAACCTCTGCGATGCAGACGGAGAGAAAGCCCAGCCGGAACACGTTGGCGAGCAGCAGGACGATCGAAATGCGCAGAAGCAGCTCCAGCGCGCCGGAGAGCATCGGCACCACCGTGTCGCCCATGCTCTGCAGCGAAAACCGGTACACGAACAGCAGGCCGAGCACCCACAGCATCGCGCCGACCGCGAAGAGGTACGGGTACGAGGCCTCGATGACCGCCTGCTCCGCGCCGGAGACGAACAGCGCCACAAGCTCCCGGCCGAACAGGATCAGCGCCGCGCCGATCACCGCATTGACGCACAGCGATATCGCGATCGCGCGCCGCACGCCGGCACGGATGCGGTCCAGCCGCCCGGCGCCGAGGTTCTGCCCCACATACGTGCCGAGGGAAAGCCCGACGATGTTGCCCGGCTGCTCGGCGAGCGACAGGATCTTCGAGCCCGCCGTGTACGCCGCGACCGTCGTGGAGCCGAAGCCGTTGACGACGCCCTGCAGGATCATGCCGCCGACCGCCGTGACCGAATTCATGACGCCGACCGGCACGCCGAGGCGCAGAAGCTCGCGGAGCATCGCGCCGTCCGGCCGCGCATCCCCCTGCTCGAACCGCATCAGCTCCATGCGGCTGAGCACGAAAAGGCACATCAGGCCCGAGAGCAGCTGCGCGAGCACCGTGGCCCAGGCCGCGCCCGCGACGCCCCAGCGGAACACCATGACGAACAGCACGTCGAGCCCCACGTTGACCGCCGAGCTGATGAGGATGACGACGAGCGGCGAGACGCTGTCGCCGAGCGCGCGCAGGATGCTCGCCAGCACGTTGTAAAAGACCGTGGCGAAGATGCCGATGAAGATGATGCGGATGTAGAGCAGCGCATCCTCAAAAATATCGGCGGGCGTCTGCATCAGCTCCATCAGCCCGCGGGAAAAGACGAGGCTCAGCACCGTGATGACCGCCGAGGAGAGCACCGCGATGTACGCCGAATTCGCGACGGCCCGGCGCACGCCGGCCGCGCTGCCCGCGCCGAACTTCTGCGAGATCAGAATCGAATACCCGTGCGTCAGGCCCGTGATGAAGCCGAACACGAGAAAGTGCACGGAGCCGGTCGAGCCGGCCGCCGCCAGCGCACGCACGCCGACGCCGCGGCCGAGCACGACCGCATCGACGACCGTGTAAAGCTGCTGAAAGATGTTGGCGACCAGAAGCGGCGCCGCAAACGCCAGAAGCAGCCGGACCGGGCTGCCCTTCGTCATATCCCTTACCATAGTTTCCCCCTGTTCCGGTTTTCACGCGGCGCCGTTTCCGAAAAAAAGCGCCGCGCTCCCCGAAAGGCGCCCGGCGCACGGCAGCGTCCGCAGCTCAAACGATATAATCGACCGCAACCGCCTTTTCCCGCACGGAGGCCACGTACGTCTTGACGACCTCGCAGTGGTACGGGTCCTGCTGGTAGGCCTCGAGCGCCTCCGGGCTCTCGAGCGTCACGTACAGGCAGACGTCGAACGAGCGGTCCGAATGCAGGAAGTCCGCGCCGGCCTCGACGTCGATCACCTGCGGCACGCGGCCCTTCATCGTGAGGAACAGATCGCGCAGCTTTTCACACTCCGCCTGCGCGTTGTCCTTGAGCTTGATCATCAGAACATGCTTGACCATTTGAATCACCTTTTCCCTTAATTTTTCCAAATATTTTCGCCCGCGGGCGACAGCGCGGCGCAGACCCGCCGGCGGCGCGCCCGGGGCTTTCTCTCAGCGCACGCCCGACACCGCGCGGTCGAGACCGGCCGTGTCTTTGTGGACGCGGATATCGCTAAGCCCCGCGCCTTTGAACAGCGCCGCCACGGCTTCGCCCTGCTCCTCGCCGATTTCGACCGCCAGCACGCCGCCGGGCCGCAGCTTTCCGGCCCACAGCGCGCAGATCGCGCGGTAAAAGACGAGGCCGTCCGCGCCGCCGTCGAGCGCCGCCTGCGGCTCGCGCCGCACCTCGCGCTGCAGGCCCGGCAGCGCCGCCGTCTCGATATACGGCGGGTTGGACACGATGAAGTCCAGCCCGCCGGGCACGGACGCGGCAAACGCCGGCTCCAGCACGTCGCCCTGCAGCGCCTCAACCGCAAGCTGCGGGCAGCGCGCGAGGTTTTCGCGCAGGTAGCCGAGCGCCGCGTCGAACTTTTCGACGGCCGTGACCGAAGCGCCCGTCTCCAGCGCGAGCATCAGCCCCACCGCGCCGGTGCCGGCGCAGAGGTCCAGCCCCCGCGGCGCCTGCGCGCCCTGCAGGCGCTCGGCCGCCGCTTCCACGAGCACGGCCGTGTCGTCGCGCGGGATCAGAACGCCCGGCCCGCAGCGGAGCGTCAGCGCCATGAAATCCCACTCGCCGAGGATGTACTGCAGCGGCTCGCCGGCCGTGCGCCGGTCGACCGCCGCGCGGAATTCCGCTTCCGCCGCCGGGTCCGGCTCGCGTTCACCGTGCGTCAGCACCGCCGCGCGGTCCATGCCGAAAAAGTGCTGCATCAGGCAGGCCGCCTCGAACGCGGGGTCGTCGGACGCCGCGCCGAGCGCCTGCCGCGCCTCGTTGTACAGCGACCGGATGCTCATCGCACGAGGTCCTCGCCGTTTTCGGGGATCACGGCCTCCATCGCGGCGATCGCCGCCTCGATCATCTTGTCGTCCGGCTCCTTGACCGTCAGCCGCTGGAACCACAGCCCCGGCGCGGCGATGATGCGCGTCGCGAGGTTGTCGTGCCGCCCGCAGAGCTTGATGAGCTCATACCCGATGCTGACGACGAGCGGCAGGCACAGCAGCTTGCAGGCCGTGCGCAGGAACGGGTTTTCGAACGGGATGAAAAAGCCGATCAGGATGCCGATCAGCAGCATGAGGATCATGAAGCTCGAGCCGCAGCGCGGGTGGAAGCGCTTCTGCCTGCGCACGTTTTCCACCGTGAGCGGCAGCATGTTTTCATAGCAGAAGATCGTCTTGTGCTCGGCCCCGTGGTAGCGGAACGTGCGGTTGATCTCCGGCATGCGCGAAACGAGCACGATGTAGCCGACGAAGATCAGGATGCGCAGCAGCCCCTCGAACACGGACCGCCAGCCGCTGAACCACGCGCCGAGAAGCGGCTCCAGCCAGTTGAACAGCACGGTCGGCAGGAAGAAGAACAGCACGATCGCGAGCGCCGCGCCGAGCACGCCGCCGATCATGACGACGGCGTTCATCACCTTGTCGCCGAATTTTTCCGAGAGCCACCGGTCGAATTTCGACTCGCTCTCCGCCTCGTCCTCGAGGCCGGCCTTTTCGGCCGAAAGCGTCAGCGCCTTCAGGCCGAGCCGCAGCGTGTCGATCATCGCGAACACGCCGCGCAGAAACGGCTTTTTGAGAATCGGGTATTTCTCCCGCAGCGAAGGCGCCGTGATGTCCTCCGTCGTGATATGGCCGTCCTCGTCGCAGAAAGCCGCGGTGTTTTTCTTCGGCCCGACCATCATGATCCCCTCGAGCAGCGCCTGGCCGCCGATGGAGGTAACGCGTTTTGTCATGTACTTGTCCTTTCTGAAAAAAGAGATCAGTCGTCCTGCTTGCGCTCGACGACCTGCACCCGCCCCGTGACGGACGGGATCTTCGTCGTATTGGAAAGCTCCGGGTTCGTCTCGAGCTTCTTCATCGTCGGGATCGTGATGATCACCGTCGTGCCGATGCCCTCCTGGCTGTCGATGTCGAGCGAGCCGGAATGCAGCTCCATGATTTCGTTCGCGACGGCAAGGCCGATGCCGTTGCCGCGCACGTTCTGGTTCGCCTTGTAGAACTTCCGCTTCACGTTCGGCAGGTGCTCGGCCGGGATGCCGCAGCCGTTGTCCTTGATGACGACGCGGATGAAGCCGTCGTCCTCATACGCCGCAACGCGCACGGTGCCGCCCGGGTTCGTGTACTTCAGGGCGTTGTCGATGATGTTGATGAAGACCTGCCGCAGCCGGTTGACGTCGCCGAGGATCGGCGAAAGCATCGTGTCCTCCTCGTCGTAGATCAGCGTCTTGTGCTCGGTGCGGGCGCGGTCGGTGAACATGTACACCGCCTCGTCCAGCTCCGCAAGCAGGTCGATTTTGTTCATGATCAGCCGCATGCGGCCGCTCTGCATGCGCGAAAAGTCGAGCAGCTCCTCCACCATGCCGGAGAGGCGCTCCGACTCGCGGATGATGACGCTCATGCCCTTTACATACGTCTCGCGCCCGACGCCGCCGCTCTGGATCGTCTCCGCCCAGCCCTTGATGGCCGTCAGCGGCGTGCGCAGCTCGTGGGAGACGGAGGAGATGAAGTCGTTCTTCATCTTTTCCGCCGCGCCGAGCTCCGCGGCCATGTCGTTGATCGACTCGCACAGCGCGCCGATCTCGTCGTTCTTGTCCTTCTTGACGCGCACGTCGAAATTGCCCTGCGCGATCTTCTCGGCCGTGGCGTTCAGCGCGCGGATCGGCTTGACGATCGAGCGCACAAAGTACAGGCCGGAAAGCGTGACGAGCGCGATGATCAGAATGCCGACGCCGACGAGGCACAGCACCACAAAGGTGATCTGCCGGTCGGCGCGCTCCATCGAGACGACGTACCGCACCGCGCCGAGCACCGCGCCGTTCGCGCCGCGCACCACGCGCGTGATCGCCATGACCTTTTCGCCGCTCGTGAGCTTGCCGATCCAGTAGCCGTAGCCGGAGGACGCGTGCATCGCGCTCTCGTAGTCCGGCATCGTCTGCGTCTGGTCCGGCGCAAAGCCCGTCGAGGTCGAGAGGATCTTGCCGGTGCGGCTGACCGCCATGACCTCCATCAGGTTCTTGTCGGGGAAATTCTCCGTGTAGCTGCGCGCCGCGGCGTTGAATTCGTTCACCGTCTTCATGCTGGAGGAAAGCACGGTGGGCAGCTCGTCGCTGCGGCCGACCAGCGTCATCTGGATGCCGTTGTACGCGTAGCTCTGCACGACGAACGAAAGCGCCGTGATGCACGCGGCAAGCAGCAGGATCATCACGCCGAGGCTGTTCAAAAGCCAGCGGCGGGCGATCCCGTTGCGGAACACGGTACCCTCCCGTTTTTTCTTCGTCTGCACGTGCCTCTCCCCTGTCTTACTGGTCCCAGCGGTAGCCGACGCCCCACACGGTCACGATATGGCGCGGGCTGCTCGCCTCATCCTCAATCTTCATGCGCAGGCGCCGGATGTTGACGTCCACGATCTTCTCCTCGCCGACGTAGCCGCTGCCCCAGACATGCTTCAAAATGTCGATGCGCTTGAGCGCCTTGCCGATGTTCGAGAAAAAGTATTCCATGATCTGGAACTCCACCTGCGTCAGCTCCACCGGCCTGCCGTTCTTCGTGAATGAGCGGTTGCGCAGGTTCAGCACGAACGCGCCCGAGCGCAGCTCCTCCGAAAAGTTCGGCTCGGCCGCGTGGGAAAACTGCGCGACGCGGCGGTAGACCGCATCCACGCGCGCCACAAGCTCCGACGGGCTGAACGGCTTCGTCACATAGTCGTCGGCGCCCATCATCAGGCCGGTGACCTTGTCCATCTCCTGCGTTTTCGCCGTCAGAAGGATGATGCCGATCGAGCTGCTCTGCTTGCGCAGCCGCTTGCAGACCTCCAGGCCGTCGTATTCGCCGGGCATCATGATGTCGAGGATCGCCACGTCGAAATCGCCGTTCGCCCGCTCGTACAGGCGCAGCGCCTCCTCGCCGTTCGCCGCTTCCACGGCCTCGTAGCCCGCGCGCTTCAGGTTGATCACCACAAATTCGCGGATATTCTGTTCATCCTCGGCAACCAGGATCTTTCTCATCGCTTTGCATCCTTTCTCCCTTACTCGTTCAATATCTGAAAATCCTCGCACACGGCGCGGATCAGCGCGCTGTCCTCCGAAAGGGACGGGTCGAGCACCGTCAGCACATAGATCCGTCCGCCCATGCTGTTGAGATAGATTTCGTCTTCCTTTTCCTCTTCCCCGCGCTCGGCCCACGCCTCCTCGGAGTAGACCGTTATCGAGAAGAGGTCCTCGCGGCCGATCGGCCCGGCCCCCATGCGCTCATAGCGGAAAAAGGTGGAGGTCCGCGTGACCGAATCGTTCGCGCAGGCGAGCAGCGATTCGCTTTCGGGCAGCACGACGATGTAGTTTTCCGCCGTGTTGATGATGCTGCTGCACACGGGCGTCAGCGTGTTGTCCGAAAGGCTGTATGTATTCCACGTGACCGTGTAGGCGGTCGAGTCCGCCGTGCCGCCCTCGGCCGGCTCCATCACGAGCGCCGCCGTCGGCAGCTCGGTCACGCCGTCGCCGTTGATGTCGCGCGCGGAGACGGACACCGCCGTGTCCCGGTCGGTGGGGTTCACGGCCCCCGACTCCGACAGCGGCGCGAGCAGCCGCTCGGCAACCTCGTCGTAGCCGACGACCTGCGTCACCATGCGCCCGTCCGCCTTGACGCCGTCGAGCACGACGGCGCTGCGCGCGGTGTTGATCTGCGTGAACAGCGCGCCGGAATAGCGCGTCACCGCCGAGTCGAGCGGCACGGTCAGCGCCACGTACGGCTGCTCGCCGTCGAACCGGTACAGCCGCCCGAGCGGCGCCGTCACGGTCTCCTCGCCGGTAACCGTCTGCGCCGTGCTCAGCACGAACAGCTCCTGCACGCTGTCGCCGTCGAAATCGGTCAGCAGCATTTCGCTGTAGGTCACGGCGTTCATCGAGAGCTCCCGCACGCTGCCGGACTCGATGCTGTAGACCGAAACGCTGGCCGTCGCGGTCTGCGGGTCGCCCCAGCCGACGACGACCTCCTCCGTGCCGTCCCCGGTCAGATCGCCGAAGAACACGCGGTCCACCTGCGTCGCCGCCGAGGTGAACTGCGCGAGCGAGTACCAGGCGCCGTCGGCGTCCTTCGTCATGAACTGCAGGCGGATGCCGCCCGCGTCGCCGTTGGCGCAGAAGCCGGCCACCTCCGCGACGCCGTCGCCGTTGAGGTCGCGCGAGATGATCGCGGAGCGGTAGTCGCCGTTTTTCGGGTAGATCAGCGTCACGTCGCTTTCCTCGCCGCACATCAGCGTGTAGATCGCCTGCCGGTCCGCCGTCGTCCGCGGGGGGGACATCAGCGCCTGCGCGTCCAGCCCCGTGATCTCCCCGCAGGCCGACAGCGACGCCGCCAGCACGGCGCACGTCAGCAGAGCCGTTATTTTCCTGAGCGTCCGCCGCACGGCCGCCACCTCCTGCACTGGATCTTCGCCCGGGCGGCGCGCCCTGCGCAGATGCGCCGCGCGGCCCGGATCTCAAACGGCCGCACCGGGCCATTTTCCTACAGTATACCATACTCCCCGCGCCGCCGCAAGGTTTACGCCGGCCATTTCCGGGCGCACAAAATTATTAAATTTCTGTTACGGCATTGTGCTGCGCGGCCGCGCGTGGTAAAATTTCTATAAATGCACGGCAAAGGAGGCTGCGCCTTGGAAGCACAAAACCGAATACGGCGCAACCGGCGCACGGGCCTCGTCCTCGGGGTGCTGATCGGGCTGACGCTCGCGTTCATCTGGGGCAATTCGCTGCAGAGCGGCGCCGCCTCGGGCGCGATGAGCGGCTCGCTGCGCGCGTGGCTCGAGCAGCTTCTGCACGTGCCGGTCGACGAATTCCTGCTGCGCAAGGCGGCCCATTTTTCGGAGTACGCCCTGCTCGGCGCCGAGCTTTCCCTGCTTTTGAACCTCCTTTTGGACCGAAACGGCAGGCCGCTCGCGCGCGGCCGCCGGCTGCTCGACTTTCCGGCGCTCGGCTTTTTTGCCGCCGCCATCGACGAGACGATCCAGATCTTCAGCGGGCGCGGCTCGTCCCTGCTCGACGTCTGGCTCGACACCGCCGGCTGCCTGACCGGCTTTTTCCTCATCTTTCTGATTTTTTGCACGGTAAGGAGCAAACGACATGAGAAATAACCACCGGCTACCCTTTCTGCTGACCGCCCTGATGCTCGTCTTCTGCATCGCGCTGACCGGCTGTTCCGGCCGCCGCAGCGTGACCGCCGAGGACTTCACCGCCGCCTGCGAGACCGCGGGCTTCACGGCGACCGACAGCATCGCGGATTTCGACACCTCGACCATTCTGACGGCGCTGACCGTCAGCGAGGAAAACGCGAGCGCCGGCTTCTTCATCTTCGCCGCCTCGGACACGGCCCGCTCCAACTACGCGCAGATGCTCAGCGGCGTCAAGACCGGGCAGAGCGGCGAGCGGTTCGTCGACTCCAGCGAGTACAACCGCTTCTATTTCAGCGACGACAGCACGACGACGCTGCTCTACCGCAACGGCGCGACGCTGATCTTCGCCACCGGCAGCGACACCGAAAAGCTGAACGCGCTCGTCGAGGCGCTCGGCGTATAACCCTGCAGCAAAAAGCTGCCGGCCGCAACACGGACTGCGGCCGGCAGTTTTTTATGCTTTCGGACAGGCGGCGCGGCATTGCGCGCCGTCACAGCGTCAGATACCGGCCCATCTTCGCCACGGCGTCCGGGATGAAGGCGTCGGCGTGCTCGCCGATGTACGACGCCACCAGCCGCCCCGCGCCCACAAACACGCCGTATTCGGAAAACAGGCTGCGCGCCGCGATGCGCTCCGAAAAGCGCACCGTCACGCAGAGGAAAAAGCGGCTGCCGATCCGCCCCAGAGCGGAGGACAGCACGTGCAGTGTATGGACAGCCCGGCCCACCGCGTCCATCAGGTGCCCGACGGACTCAAAGCAGAACGCGAACGGGACGGGCGGCGAGAGGATCCGGATGGTACCACCCCATTTCCCCGCGCTGTAACCCCGCATAGCCCTGCACTACGCCATTTTACGCAGCCCGCGCCGTTGTCGTGCATGGCCCAATGCCCCTGTGCCCCATACGCCGAAAAGCGGCCCGCCCCGCAGGGGGACGGACCGCTTTTTGCATGCGCTTTGCTTTTTATTTGATCTTGTTCTTGAAGCGCGGCAGGATGACCGCCGCGACGATCCAGAACAGCTCGTAGATGAACAGCGCAAACGACGAGATCTGGCTGACGCCCGCGATGAACGTCAGGAACGCCACCAGCACGAAGCCGATGATCACGGCTGCGTTCTGCATCGCGACGATGAAGCTGATGTTCTTCTTCTCGTCGATGCAGGCGGACACGACGCTCATCATCGATTCCACGCGGCCCTTCGTCGCGACATAGGCGTCCGCGCGGTCGACCTGGCCGGTCACGAGGCGGTCGCAGGCGCTGTCCGTCTCCGCGCCGATCACGTTGATCGCCGAGGCGTCGATGCCGAACAGGCGGCCGATGAACTGCGGCGTGAGGTTCGCATCCGACGAGCGGACGAGCAGCGAAACGCCGTTGAGCTCGAGCTCGGCGATCTCCGCCTTCTTCTTCCGGTCCGCGTTGTAGGTGAGGATGAACATGGCGCTGAGCACGCCGTCCGCCGCCACGTAGAGGATCTGGCGGCTGCCGGTGGCGTAGCGGTCCTCCAGCGCCTGCTCCGGCGCCTCGACGCCGTGGGAAAGGAGCAGCGCGCGCGAGCCGATCAGGATCTCGCTGCCGTCCACCGTGCCGACAACGCCGTTGCCGGCCTCAAAGCGGCCCTTTTCAACCTCGGGCAGCTCGCCCTCGTACTCGCTGAGCACCTGCTCGAAAACGCCGCAGAGCGGGCCGCCGAGCGCCTGCATCAGCGCGCCGGCCTTGAGGATGGCCTCCTCCAGCCCCTCCTGCTCGAACGGCTTGACGCCGTTGAGCACGACGGTGCCGCGCGGGAACAGGTCCGCCGAATCGACGAGCACCGCGTTGACGGCGCTCATGCGCTTGATCGCCTCATAGCCCGAGACCATCGCGCCGGCGCGGCGCATCCGGTGCGACAGGCGGCTGATCGGCAGATTGACCGCCAGCATGTTCGTCACCGCGACGCAGACGCAGCAGGAAGCCGCGAGCGCCGTGATCGCCAGCGACGCGTCCTTTGTGATGACGAGCGCCACGACGCACAGCAGCAGCGAGGCGACGAGCCCGACCGGCGCCAGCATCTGCGAGGCCGTCTCCGCCGGGTCCGGCTCATAGGAGATCTGCAGGAAACGCTTCAAGAAGCCCGCCTTCTGCTGGTACGCGATCGTGGGCTGCGAAACCACCGAAGAGCCCGCGAGCTTCAGCGAGGTGTTGTAATCGTCGAAAATGCGCACCGTGTACTTCTGCTCGCGGGACGCCACGAAGCGGAAGTTCGAGTGGATGCGCCGGATCATCGTCAGCTTGCCGAGCGAATTCAAAAACAGGATGCCCGCCGCAATGCCGGCGTACAGGTGGACCTGCCCGGTCGCGAGCGCGCTCGAGGAGAACAGCGTGCAGATCGTCTGGATCAGCACGGCCGCCGCCGCCACGGCCGCCGCGCTGTCCGAATTCGCGCGGAACTGCAGCAGCGCGCGCAGGCCGTTCAGGAGCGACTTCGCGCAGAAGCCGACCGCAATCAGCAGGAAAATCAGGGAAACGATCGTGTATCCGATGGCGCCGCCCGTATCCGTCGTGTTCGGGCTGAAGGCGGCTTCCGCGATGAACGAGGCGATCAGCAGGACCGCCGTGCTCAGGCCGGTCACGAGCGTGCGGAGCGTCAGCTCGCGCATCGTCGCGCGCAGGTCGTGCGAAACGCTCTTCGCATCGGCCGGGCCGGTGAAGTCGTCGAGCTGCTCGTCGCTGCTCGCTTCGGCCGTCGTCTCCGGGGCCTCCTCCGCATCCTTGTCGCCGAACCGGATCTTCAGCCGGTGCCGGCCGGCCGCCGCGCTCGTATTGCTGTCCTCCGAATAGATGCGCGCCTCGCTGAGCAGGGCGCTCTGCAGCACGTCCGCGTTGATGATGTGCACCGGCAGGTCGCGCTTTCTGTATTCCGTCACGTCGTTGACCGGCACGGAGATCCTGGCCTGCGGCTCGGGGGCCGCTTCGCCCCCTTCTGCGGCCGGGGCCGCCGTTTCCGGCGCGGCTTCGGGCGCTGCGCCCGCCTCGGGCTGTTCGCCGTCCGCTTCCTGCGGCTGCGCATCTTCCATTTCGGCGCGCTTTTCCTCCGAAAAGCTCGACACGTCGTCGAACTCGCCGATCGGCTCTTCCGCCTCCGGCTCCTCCGACGCGACGCGCACCGAGCTGATTTCCTCCATATCCTCGCGCACCGGCGGCGCGTCCTCCGGCGCCTCCTGCACGGTCTCGAGGATCCGGCGCACCGAGTCCTCGCTGACCTCCGGCACGACCTTCGCCTGCTGGACGCCGATCGTGTCGCTGTCCAGGTCGAGCTTGATCTCCATCGTGCGCGTCTGCGCGTCCTGCAGCATGGCCTTCTGGAACTCCGGCAGGTTTTCCTCGCCCTTGCCGGATTCCACCTCGATGCCGTGCTGCTTCGCGTACGGGTCGCCCGCAAACGCGGAGACCGGCACCGGCGCGACGATGCCCAGCTCGTTCTCCACCTCGTCGATGTCGACGCCGGCGTTTTCTACGGCTTCGGCCACGCGGCGGCGGCGCTCGCGCTGCAAGCGCTCAAAGTCCTTCGCCACCTCGTCGTCGAGCTCGGCCGTGTTTTCGTCGAACAGCTTTTTGAAGCCCTCGTCCTCCCGCGAGATCTCGCCGGTCGCGTCGAAGCTGCGCGTGTATTCGTCGATGGGCTTGAGCTGGATGCCGTAATACATGTCCTCCGACGCGTCGAAGTCCTCTTTCTTCTTTTTCTCTTTCTTTTCTTTCTTGTCCTTCCGCCGTCCGAACAGGCCGCGCTTCTTCTTGCGCTTGTTTTCGCTGCGCTCCTCCTCGGTGTACGGCGTTTCCACGGTCTCGACCGCCGTGGGCTCCGCGTCCGCCGGGGCGGCGGGCGCCTGCCGTGCGGGGGCCTCACCCTGCGGCGCGGCCGGTGCGGCGCGCTCCCCGGCGTCCTCCGCCTGCGGCGCCTCTTCCTGCGCCTCTTCCGGTTCCGCCTCGGGCGCCTCCGCCGCCTGCTCTGCGGGCGCTTCGGGCTGCGCCTCCGGCTCCGCCTGTGCGGCGCCTTCCGCGGCCGCCTCGCGCGCGCGCCGCTGTTCCGCCAGAATATCCTCCAATGTAAAGCGATTTTCCGCGCTCATCTCACATGCCTCCTTTTGCTCTGATGCCCGCCCGCTGCCGCGCGATCTCATAGCAGAGAATGCCGCAGGCCACCGAGGCGTTCAGGGAGTTGATCCTGCCCTTCATCGGCAGGGAAACAATAAAGTCTGATTTTTCCTTGACAAGGCGCGATACGCCGAACCCCTCCGAGCCGACGACGAGCGCCGCCGGGCCGGAAAAATCGGTCTGGCACCAGTCGGTGCCGTCCATATCCGCCGTATAGACCCACACGCCGCGCGCCTTGATCTCGTCGAGGAACGACGCGATGTTCGGCACGCGCACGACCGGCAGGTACTCGACCGCGCCCGCGGACGCCCTGCCGACCGCAGCGGTCAGCCCGACGCTGCGCCGCTTCGGGATCACGACGCCGTGCGCGCCCGCGCACTCCGCGGTGCGGATGATCGCGCCGAGGTTGTGCGGGTCCGCGATCTCGTCGCAGACGATCAGAAACGGCGGCTCGCCGCGGCTTTCGGCCAGCGCAAAAATATCCTCCGTTTCGGAAAACGCATGCACGGCCGCCACGGCAGCGATGCCCTGGTGGTTTTCCCCGCCGCACATTGCGTCGAGCTTCCGGGCGTCCACGTCCTTGACGGCTACGCCCGCTTCCTTCGCCATGCGCAGAATCGCGTGCACGGAGCCCGTCCGGTCCCCGCGCCGCACATAGATCCTGTCGATCGGCCTGCCTGCCCGAAGCGCCTCCGCTACGGCGTTGCGCCCGGCGATCACATCATTTTCTCTTTCTTTCTCCATGAGGCCGCGTTTTCCTTTCCGTTACGCATACTTTCGCAATATACAGGGATTATACCATACTTTTGCCGTGGATTGCAACTCATACGGATAAAATTGCCGCGGCTTTTCGGGCGTTTTTTGCGCGCTTTTTCGACGGCCCGCCGCACGAAAAGGCGAAGCGCGGCAAAAGGCGCGCGCCGCGCCGCGGATCCCGGCGCGTTCCGGCCGCTTCGCCGGGCTTCGGCAGGAGAGAATAAATATTCACAATTTTCGCAAATTCCGCCCCGCGGATTCGACCCGAAGTGCCTATACGCTCCGTAATATCCGCTTTGCCGCACGGGTTGACATAAGGCGTATCCGCATTTTCCCACACCCCATGTGGAAAACTCTGTGGAAAGTGTTGAAAACCCGCTTTCCGCTTGAAATCCGATTTCCACAGCTTTTCACAACCGTGTTTTTTATGTAAACGCCGCGCGGAAAAACGCCGGATTTCGCACCGCGCTTTTCAAAAAGCGTCTGTAAACCGTTTGTAAAATTTTCCGGAAAACACTAGTGTTTCCGAAAATTCCCCCTCCAATATCTTGTGTTTTTACAAGAAAAACCGTTTTATTTCCCGTGGGGAATCAATTTTGAAAAACGCCTGTTTTCCGCTGCGCCGGGCCGCGGCGGTTTTTCCGGCCCGGAAATCCGGAAAAGCGGTTGTATTTTCCCCCGAAATCGTGTAAAATGGAGAAAAGCCTATGGAAAACGGCCCGCTTTTTTGTTGGCTTTCGGGTTTTCCACCGTGCTTTTCCCGGCGGAACGCGTTCCAAAAAGCCGGAAATGTGCGCTTTGCGCGCAGGAATAAAAATTCATTTTATGCATCGAAAGGATGATCCCCTTTATGCGCGAAGATATCTGCTCGATCCCGATCAGCGAAATTTTTGAGCCGAAGGACGGCTGCCCGTTCTGCCGCATGCGCGACATGCTGGAGGACCGCATGGCGACCTACATCACCGGCGCCGCCATGATGGAGCCCGACGTGCGCGTGGAGACGAACCGCCTCGGCTTCTGCAAGGACCACTTTGAGATGATTCTGCAGCGCGGCAGCCGGCTTTCGGTCGCGCTGATCCTCGAGAGCCTGCTCATGGAGATCGGAAACGACATTTTCCCCGACGAGCCGAAAACGCCGCTCAAAAAGGTGCTGGCCGCCGCCGACCGCCGCGGGCACTCCTGCTTCGTCTGCGAAAGCCTAGAGACGAACATGCGCCACCTGAGCGAGACGGTCATCAAGCTCTGGCAGAACGAGCCGGAGTTCCGCGCGCTGTACGCCGCGCAGACGCACATCTGCCTGCCGCACTACAGCTTCATCCTCTCCGCGGCGCAGAAAATGCCGAAGAAGAACTTCATCCCGTTTGCGGCGGAGACGAAGCGCCTTGCGAAGTCGTACCTCGACACCGTTCAGGCCGACACGACGCACTTCTGCCGCATGTTCGACTACCGCAACAAGGACGGCGACTGGGGCAACTCCCGCGACGCGATCGAGCGCTCGATCACCTACATCACGGGGCGCGTGCCGAGCGTGACGACGAAAACCGAGGGCAAAAACCGGTGATCCGCTTTGCGCCCGCGGACGGCCGCCTCGACCTTCAGCAGACGCTCGACTGCGGGCAGGCCTTCCGCTGGCAGAAGATCGACACGCCCGGCGGCGAAGCCTGGCGCGGCACGGCCTTTTCGCACACGCTGACCGTGCGCGCGGCGGACGGCGCGTTCCTCTTCGACTGCACGCAGGCGGAATTCGACCGCATCTGGTACCCTTATTTCGATTTCGGCACCGATTACGCGGAGATCCGCCGCGCGCTCTCCGGGCTGCACCCCGTCCTGCGCGACGCCGCAGCCTACGCGCCGGGCATCCGCATCCTGCGGCAGGAGCCGTGGGAGGCGCTGTGCTCGTTCATCATCTCCCAGAACAACAACATCCCGCGCATCAAGGGCATTCTGGAGCGCCTGTGCGCGCTGCTCGGCGCGGAAATCCCGGGCGGCGGCCGCGCGTTCCCGACGGCCGAGCGCCTCGCCGCCTGCACGGCCGAAATGCTCGCGCCGGTGCGGGCGGGCTTCCGCGCAAAGTACGTGATCGACGCCGCGCAGCGCGTCGCTTCCGGCGCGCTCGACCTCGAGCAGGTCCGCGCGATGCCGCTCGACGAAGCGCGCAGCGCGCTGCAGACGGTGCGCGGCGTCGGGCCGAAGGTCGCGGACTGCGCGCTGCTCTACGGCCTGCACCGCACCGAGTGCTTCCCGCTCGACGTGTGGATGAAGCGCGCCATGGCGCTGCTGCCCGGCGTTTCCCCGGCGGATTTCGGCGAAAACGCCGGCGTCGCGCAGCAGTACATCTTCCACTACGCCCGCATGCACCCGGCGCTGTTCGAGCGCGAAACAGCCGTTTCCTGACGGCGTTTCGGGTAGGACGCGTACCGCTTCTTCTGCCGCACGGCCGGGAGACCGGGAAAGGAAACCACGAAATACCCGAGCCGATTCAGCCGGCCCGTTGGACGCAAAAAGCCATCTTGGATCGCCCTCCGCAAGGGAGGCCCCAAGATGGCTTCTTTTTATAATTGACTTCAATTGACTTCCCGAATTTGCAGTGCGCGAGCGGTTATCCGGCGCCCTTTTCCTTTATCGGGGTCATTTCCCGCGTGTGAATGCGGCAGTACATGCCGGAGAACGGCGCGAGCTTGAGCGCGAACGCGCCCTTTCGGGGCGTCAGCCGGTCTGCGCCGCGCGGCTTTTTGCCGCCGTAAATGTCCCAGTCGCTGTCGATCAGCACCTCGAGCGACGCGGCGCCGGGCAGCTTCAGCGCATAGTCCTGCGCGCGGTCCGAGAAATTGAACACCGCGGCGATGCGCTCCCCGCCGCCGGTGCGCTCGAGCGCGTAGACGCACTTTTCCTCCTGATGGCAGTCGATCCAGCAAAAGCCGGCGGGGTCGAAGTCCGCGGCCCAGAGCGCCGGATGCCCGAGGTACAGCCGGTTCAGGTCGCGCATCATGCGGTTGAACGCGTCGTGGATCGGGTACTGCAGCAGCATCCAGTCCTGCTCGCGCTTTTCGTCCCACTCGCGGAGCTGGCCGAGCTCGCCGCCCATGAAGTTCAGCTTCTTGCCCGGGTGCGCGTACATGTACAGGTACAGCGCGCGCCCCTGCGGGAATTTCCCCGCGTAGTCGCCGTACATCTTCTGCAGAACCGTCGCCTTGCCGTGCACATTTTCGTCGTGCGAAAAAGGCAGAAGGAAGCGGTCGCCGTAGTAGTACGCCATCGAGAACGTCAGCTTGTGGTAGTCGCGGCTGCGGTATTCGGGCGCGGTGCGGAAATAATCGAGCGTGTCGTTCATCCACCCCATGTCCCACTTGTAGTCGAAGCCGAGGCCGCCCGCCTCCGCCGGCTCGGTAACGCCGGGGTACGCGGTGGAGTCCTCCGCGCAGAGCATCGCCGTCGGGTGCAGCGCCTTCAGCCCGCGGTTCATCCCGCGCAGGAACTCAACCGCCGCGCCGTTCACGCCGCGGGCCGGGTCGCCCTGCCAGTAGATCATGCGGCTGATCGCGTCCATGCGCAGGCCGTCGATGTGGAATTCCTCGAGCCAGTAGTTCGCCGCCGACTGCAGAAAGCTGCGCACCTCGCCGCGCGAGTGCATGAAGTTGCAGCTGCCCCACTCGCTGCTGCCGACGTCCGCGTGCGGGTACTCGTAGAGGGCGGTGCCGTCGTAGCGGGCGAGCGCGTAGCCGTCCACCGCGAAGTGCACGGGCACAAAGTCGAGCAGGACGCCGATGCCGCTCCGGTGGCAGGCGTCGACGAGGTATTTGAGCTCGTCCAGCGTGCCGTAGCGCGCGGTCGGGCTGAAAAAGCCGGTGGCCTGGTAGCCCCACGATTCGTCGCTCGGGTATTCGCCGAGCGGCATGATCTCGATGTAGTTGTAGCCCTGCTCTTTCACATACGGCACGAGCCGTTCCGCGATCTCCCGGTACGTGTACCAGCTGTCCGGCGCGGCGCCCGGCTTTTTGAACGAGCCGAGGTGCACCTCATAGATGTTGAGCGGTCCCGCTCTGCAGTCGGTCCGCGCGCGCATCCAGCCGCCGTCGCCGAAGGTGTAGCCGTCCAGCCGGCGGACGATCGAGGCCGTGTTCGGCCGCAGCTCCATGCCGAAGCCGTAGGGGTCGCAGTGGTCGATGAAATCCGTCTCCGTGGTGTAGACCCTGTATTTGTACATCGTGCCCGGCGCGGCCTCCGCCACGCGGCAGGTCCAGAAATTGCCGTCGCCCGTGCGCTCCATCGGCAGCTCCTGCCACCCCGTGCATGCGGCGATCAGCGCGACGCGCTGCGCGGCGGGCGCAAAGGTGCGGAACACCGTGCCCGCTTCCTCCACATGCGCGCCGAGGTATTTGTACGCGTCGAACGACCTGCCCGTGTAAAAATCCAAAAGCTCCATACGCTGCCTCCCGAAAGATAATAGACAACCGTCGTTTTTCCCTGTATAATGATCGTAACACGCCGGTTTTCCGTTGTCCACAGACACTAACGGAAAAGCGGCGGTTAAGCGACGAATCCTTCAAAGCGTCGTTTTGACGTTATATTCTATTTGGAAAGGCACGGTGCCGGTATGGACATCCGCATTGAAAAAACGGAACGCGCGATCCGCACGGCGTTCCTCGCGCTGCGCGCGCAGAAGCCGCTCGAGAAAATCACGGTCAAGGAGCTCTGCGCGGCGGCATACATCAACAAATCGACCTTTTACGCACATTACGAGGACCTTTTCGCGCTTTCGGACACGCTCGAGCGCGAGGCCGTCGACGCGATTTTGCAGGACATCGGCGAGGCGGGGACGTATTCGCTCGACACGCCGGAGGCCTTTGCGCGCGCGCTGTGCATCTCCTTCCACGCGCATCTGCCGACGATCAACGTGCTGTTTTCGGGCAAGGCGCAGAACCGCCTGGCCGACCGGCTCGAAACCGGCATCAAGGCGCACATTTTCGCCGTCTATCCCGCGTGGCGGCAAGACCCCGTCATGCAGATCGCGCTTTCCTACTGCATCCACGGCGCCTACTGGGCGTATACAAAGAACCAGAATGTCGACGAAGCGCAGCTGCTCGACGTGATCGGCCGGCTTGCGGGCGCGCTGCGCGCGCTGTACTGACCGCCGATTGGAAAACACACAGATATTCACATTCTGTTTATGGACTTTCGACGAGTTTCTGTACTATACTTATAGTTAGAAAGAACATAACACAAATCCATACGAAACACACGGGAGGAACAGGCCTTGGGTGCGTTTGTGCAATTTGAGGATGTGACAAAGATCTATAAGACCGGAGACGTCGAGGTCAAGGCGCTTTCTGGCGCGAGCTTTGAGATTGAAAAGGGCGAATTCTGCGTGATCGTCGGCGAATCCGGCGCGGGCAAAACGACGCTGCTCAACATTCTGGGCGGCATGGACACGCTGACCAGCGGCCGCGTCTGGATGGACGGCGTGGAAATCAGCAGCTTCGACCGCACAAAGCTCGAAAACTACCGCCGGTTCGACATCGGCTTCGTGTTTCAGTTTTACAACCTGATCCCGAACCTGACCGCGCTCGAAAACGTGGAGATCGCGGCGCAGCTCTGCCCCGACCCCGTCCCCGCCGACAAGATGCTGCGGGCCGTCGGCCTCGGCCACCGGCTGAACAACTTCCCCGCCCAGCTCTCGGGCGGCGAGCAGCAGCGCGTCTCGATCGCGCGCGCGCTCGCGAAGCGGCCGAAGCTGCTGCTCTGCGACGAGCCGACCGGCGCGCTCGACTACGAAACCGGCAAATCGATTCTGAAGCTCCTGCAGGACACCTGCCGCCGCGACGGCATGACCGTCGTTATCATCACGCACAACGCGGCGCTTTCCGGCATGGCGGACCGGATCATCCGCGTCAAGAGCGGCACGATCCACTCCATCCGCATGAACGAGCACATCACGCCCGTCGAGGAGATCGAGTGGTAAACGAGGCGCGGTGGTTTTCTATGACTAAGACATTTAAAAAGAATATCCGGCGCAGCATCACCGGCAGCCTCGGGCGCTATCTCGCGATTCTGCTCATCATCATGCTGGGCGTCGCATTCCTGACCGGCCTGCGGATCACCCGCCCCGTGATGACCGCGACGGCGACCGAATACATAAACGACACGGCCCTGTACGACCTGCGCCTGCTCTCGACGATCGGCTTCGACGACGCGGACGTTTCGGCGGTCTCGGCCGTCGAGGGCGTGACGGCCGCCGCGGGCTCCGCCAACGCGGACTTCATCTCGCGGGACGGCGAGACGGAGTCCGTCTACCGCGCGCACATGCTGACGGACGGCATCAACGAGCCGATGCTCACGGCCGGCAGCCTGCCCACGCGCGGCGACGAGTGCCTCGCCGACGCCGGGCGCTTTTCCGAAGACATGATCGGCCGGAAGATCACGGTCTCCGAGACCGATGAGGACAACATTCTGGCCTACAAGGAATACACGATCACGGGCCTTGCCAGCTCGCCGCTGTACATCAGCGTCGAGCGCGGCACCACGTCGCTCGGCGACGGCAGCCTCGATGCCTTTGTGCTGATCCCGCCCGAGGGCTTCGACACCGAATACTTCACCGAGCTGTACGTCAAATGCGGCGGCGATTTCGAGCTGTACAGCGACGAATACGAGGACTACGTCGACGCGCTCGCGGACGCCGTGGAAAGCGACGCCGTCGTTTCGGTCGAGACGCGCTTTGACGACCTCGTCGTCGACGGCGAGCAGGAGATCGCCGACGCCGAATCGGAGCTGAGCGAGCAGCGGGCTTCGGCGCAGGCCGAGCTCGACGACGCGAAGGCAAAGCTCGACGACGCCGCGCAGGAAATCGCCGACGGCGAGGCCGAGCTTGCGGACGCGAAGGCGCAGCTCGACGACGCGGCCGCCCAGCTCGACGCGGGCGCCGAACAGCTCCAGCCGGGCTTCTCCTCCTGGGAGGATGCGCTGAGCGCGGGCTGGGCGCAGTATTACGACGGGCAGGACCAGCTCGACAGCGCGATCGCAGCGGGCCGGCAGACGCTCGAGGAGACGCGCGCGCAGCTCGAGGCCGCCGAAGAGGCGTACGAATCCGGCAAGGCGGAGTTCGACGCCGGCAAAGCCCGGTACGACGGCTACATCGCGCTCTGGGAGGACGGCTGGGCGCAGTACAGCGCCGCGGTCGACACGTACAACCAGAATTACGCCGACTACACGGCGGCCCTGCAGCAGTATGAAACGGCCCGCGCCGAATTCGACGCCGTAAAGGACACGCTGCCGCCCGAAACCGCCGCCGAAACGGAGGCGCAGCTCGAGGCGACGCGCGTCACGCTCGAGCAGACCGCCGCGGCGCTGGAATCGGGCAAGGCCGAGCTGGACCACAACGGCGCGATGCTCACGGCCGAAAAGGAGCAGCTCGACGCTTCGAAGGCCGAGCTGGATGCTGCCGAAGCCGAGCTGACCGCCTCGCGCACGCAGCTCGACGACGGCTGGACGCAGTACAACAGCGGCCTCATGACGCTCGAGCAGCAGCAGGCCGAACAGCGGGCGCAGCTCGACGCGGCCTACAGCGCGCTCGTCGAGTTTGAGGACGGCATCGCGTCGTACCGCAGCGGCGTCGCCGCCTACGAGGAGGGCGTGCAGTCCCTCGAGGAGGGCCGCGCCGAATACGAGGACGGCCTCAAGGACTACGAGGACGGCCTTAAGGAATTTGAGACCGAGATCGCCGACGCCGAGGCGAAAATCGACGACGCGAAGGATGACCTCGCGGCGCTCGAGGCGCCGGAGCTGTACGTTTTCACGCGCGAGGGCAACACCGGCTACGTCACGTTTGAAAGCGATTCGCAGATCGTCGAAAAGCTCTCCACGATCTTCCCGATCTTCTTCTTCCTGATCGCCGCGCTCGTCTGCTCGACCACGATGACCCGCATGGTCGACGACGAGCGGACGCAGATCGGCACGCTGCGCGCGCTCGGCTACAGCCGCGCCGCGGTCTGCGCGAAATACATGCTGTACGCCGGCAGCGCCGCGACCGCCGGCTGCCTGATCGGCTACTTCGGCGGCGGCTGGCTCTTCCCCTACGTCATCTGGATCGCCTACGGCATGCTGTACCAGATTCCCGGCTTCGTCGGCCTGTACGACCCCGCGCTCTTCTGCATTGCGCTGCTCGCCTCGCTGCTTTGCTCGGCCGGCGTGACCTTCCTCGCCTGCCGCCACGAAATGCTGAGCACCCCGGCGGACCTGATCCGCCCGAAGGCGCCGGAGCCGGGCAAGCGCATCCTGCTCGAGCGCATCACGCCGCTCTGGAAGCGGCTGAAATTCCTGCACAAGGTCTCCCTGCGCAACATCTTCCGCTTTAAAAAACGTATGATCATGATGATCCTCGGCATCGCGGGCTGCACGGCGCTCGTGCTCACGGGCTTCGGCATCCACGATTCCGTCGCGAACATCGCGAATTACCAGTTCGACGACATTCAGAAATACGACGTGTCGGTCACGTTTACCGACCCGCTGACCAAGGCGCAGACCGAAGCGCTCGCGCGCGATTACGGCGCCGAGACGGATGCCTGCGCTTCCGCGCTGATGACGTCCGGCGAGCTGACCGGCCGCGAAACGACGAAAACCGTCTACTTCGTCGCCTCCGACGACCCGGCGATCACCGACATCATCGACCTGCACCGCGGCGGCGAAACGGTGCCGTACCCCGGCGCGGGCGAGATCGTCATCACCGAAAAGCTCGCGGAGCTCGCCGGCGTGCAGATCGGCGACACCGTGACGGTCTCGGTCTCCGACACCGACCAGGCGCAGCTCAAGGTCGTCGGCCTCGCCGAAAACTACGTGCAGAACTACGTCTACATGACCGGCGAAACGTACGGCAGCGCCTTCGACGACGGCTTTGAGCCGCGGACGCTGCTGCTGCGGACGAACGAGGACGCCGACGAGTACGGCCTCGCCGCCGCGCTGACGAACGAGGACAGCGTCGCCTCCGTCTCCGTCATCACCGACACCCGCCGCATGATCGACAACATGATGCAGAGCCTCAACTACGTCGTGGCGCTCGTGCTGGCCTCGGCCGGCGCGCTCGCGTTCGTCGTGCTGTTCAACCTCGGCAACATCAATATCTCCGAGCGCGTGCGCGAAATCGCGACGATCAAGGTGCTCGGCTTCCACGCCCGGGAGACCGGCGCCTACGTGTTCCGCGAAAACGTGATGCTCTCTTTGATGGGCATCGTGGTCGGGCTGCCGCTCGGCGTTCTGCTGCACACCTTCGTCATGAACCAGATCCAGGTGGACATGGTCTCGTTCAAATACGTGATCGCGCCGGTCAGCTACGTTCTGACCGTGCTGCTCGTCCTGCTGTTCACGATCATCACCGACATCATCATGCGCCGGAAGATCGCGCATATTGATATGGCCGAATCGCTGAAATCCATCGAATAAACCGGCGAAAAGCCGCAAAAAATCCCATCGTGGTTCACACGATGGGATTTTCATTTTCCAGTTTTTTCAGGCTGCGGCGCGCGCAGCGTCACCCAGGCCGCCCGGCGCAGCTTTTCCAATACGTCCGCCGTTTCCATACGCTCCTCCTCTCCGCCGCCCGCCTACGGCAGGATCTCGGCGAGGACCGCGTTGGAGACGAGGAAGCCCTCCGCCGTCAGGGCGACGCGCGCGTCCCCCGCCGCAATCAGGTTTTTCGGCAGGCGGGCTGCGGCGCGGCGCACCGCCTCGTACTGTTCGCCGCCGTCCGCAAACCGGCGGACGCAGTCCTCGCGGCGCAGACCCTCCGTCAGGCGCAGCGCCAGCATCGCATACTCCGAGAACGCGCCGCCCGGGCCGTCGTCCACCGGCGCGCCGCCGGCGAGAAAGCCCGCGAGATCGCGCGGGAAATAGAAGCGCCGCTCGCCGACGAACGAATGCGCCGCCGGGCCGAGCCCGAGGTATTCGCCGCAGCGCCAGTACTGCAGATTGTGGCGGCTTTCAAAGCCCGGGCGCGCGAAATTGCTGATCTCATACTGCCGGTAGCCGTGCGCCCGCAGGCGCTCGACCGCGAAGAGGTACTGGTCCGCCGCGCCGTCCTCGTCGGGCAGGCCGAGCGACGCCGCCCGGGCCGCGAAGGCCGTGCCCGGCTCGATCTTCAGGATGTAGGCCGAAACGTGGTCGGCGCCGAGCGAAGCGCAGAAATCGACCGACCGCGCGAGCGTATCGCAGGTCGAGTGCGGCAGGGCAAGCATCAGGTCGAGCGAAAGGTTCCGGATGCCGGCCGCGCGCGCCGCCTCGACCGCGCGGCAAACCGTCTCCGCGTCGTGCCGGCGGCCGAGCACGCGCAGCTCGTCCGCGTTCGCCGACTGCATGCCCATCGAGATCCGGTTGAAGCCGCCGGCGCGAAGCGTCTCGAAAAAGGCCGCATCCACGTCGCCCGGGTTGCACTCCGCCGTGATCTCGGCGTCCGCGCTTATGCGGAACGCGGCGCGCACCGCACCGAGCACGCGGCAAAGGCGATCGGCGCCGAAAACGCTCGGCGTGCCGCCGCCAAAATAGATCGTGCCGACCGCCGGATGCCCGTATTTTTCCCCATAGGAAAAAAGCCGTGCACAGACGGCTTTTTCATACTGCTCCAATGCGCTTTCCTCCCGCGGCGAAGCGGAATAGAAATCGCAGTAGGGGCATTTGGTTTTGCAGAACGGAATGTGAATATAAACCGACAGCATACTTCCTCCGTATACCGAACGCCCCCGCCCGGAAGCATCTCGGGAGAGTCTAGAGAACGCGCCCTCCGGGGCCACGTCCATAACAAAGCGAGCTTGCGCAAGCAAGCGACCCCGCGGACGTTCGCCGCGGGCCGTGCCCGCCGCGCCCGCACGGGAGCGCCCAGAGAACGCGCCCTCCGGGCCTGCGCCCATAACTAAACGAGCTTGCGCAAGCAAGCGACCCCGCGGACGTTCGCCGCGGGCCGTGCCCGCCGCGCCCGCACGGGAGCGCCCAAAGAACGCGTCCCCCGGGCCTGCGCCCATAACTAAACGAGCTTGTGCAAACAAGCGACCCCGCGGACCTTCGCCGCGGGCCGTGCTCGCCGCGCTCGCACGGGAGCGCCCAAAGAGCGCGCCCCCCGAGCCTTCGCCCACAGCAAAGCGAGCTTGTGCAAACAAGCGACCCCGCGGACGTTCGCCGCGGGCCGTGCCCGCTATTCGTCGAGCTTGAGGACGGCCATGAAGGCTTCCTGCGGCACCTCGACCGTACCGAGCTGACGCATGCGCTTCTTGCCCT
>DSLFC04101__coassemble_338_pt1 | contig 40440 bp, 37 predicted proteins | sample DSLFC04101__metabat2_high_PE_006 | metagenome-assembled genome bin DSLFC04101
GCTGGTGGGCGGAACGCCGCTGCTGCGCGCCTCGCGCTTTGCAGCTGCGAGCGGCCTTATGAATGCGCCGCTCCTGAAGCTCGAATACTTGAACCCGACCGGCAGCGCAAAGGACCGCGCGGCGCTTTCCATGCTGGAGGCCGCGGAGCGGGACGGCCGCCTCGTGCCGGGCGCGACAATCATCGAGCCGACTTCCGGAAACACCGGGATCGCGCTGGCCGCATTGGCCGCGGTGCGCGGCTACCGGGTTATTCTCACGATGCCGGAGACGATGACCGCCGAACGGCGGAAGCTGCTTGCCGTGTACGGTGCGGAAATCGTTCTGACGCCCGGCGCGCAGGGGATGCGCGGCGCGATCGAGAAAGCGGAAGAGCTTGCGGCGGAAACGGAGAACAGCTTCATCCCGTCGCAGTTTGAGAATCCGGCCAATCCGCAGGCGCACTATGAGACGACGGGGCCGGAAATCTATGCGCAGACGAACGGCGCCGTGGATATATTTGTCGCGGGCATCGGAACCGGCGGCACGATCAGCGGCACAGCGCGCTACCTGAAGGAGAAAAAGCCCGGCGTGCAGGTCGTCGGGCTGGAGCCCGCCGCATCGCCTCTGCTGACAGCGGGGAAAAGCGGACCGCACGGCCTGCAGGGCATCGGCGCCAACTTCGTGCCCGGCAACTATGATTCCAAATACGTCGACGCAGTCATGACAGTGACCGATGAAGAGGCTTACCGCGCGGCGCGGCTGCTCGCGCGCACGGAGGGCATCCTCAACGGGATCACGGCCGGCGCGGCGCTGGCCGCCGCCGTGCGTCTGCTGCAGAAGCCCGAAAATGCGGAAAAAACGCTCGTGGCCGTCCTGCCGGACAGCGGGGACCGCTATTATTCCACAGCCATTTTCGGCTGAAAAACCCGACGCAGTAAAACCACACAGAAACGAAAAAAACGGCCGCCGACTGGAAGATTGTCGGCGGCCGGTTTGGCTCTGCACTGTGAATTTTGTGAAATCGTCCGTCCGGAGGTTCCCGGTCAGTCCTCCGCATAGCGCGTCAGGATCTGCACGGTATCGCCGAGCCCGTACAGCTCGTCCTCGGTGATCGTGCGCCCCCAGGAGATCCGGCAGGTCTCGTAGTCTTCGTTGACCTCGGTGACCTGGATGTACCGCGAGCCATCCGCCTCCGTGCCGATTTCCGTCACGACCATCGAATGCTCCCAGCTGCGCAGGCGGATGTGGTCGCCGACCCGGAGGCGGTCGAAGTCGTAATGGACGCGGATCGGCGCCTCGGTGCCGAAGACCAGATCGCTGAGCAGGCTCGCGTAGCCGAGGCACTGCGTGCTGCCGGAGCCGTATTCCGGAAAGCAGGTCTCCGTTATGCCCGAGTAGGTGTTGCAGAAAACGTATCCGTCCATGGAATGGTCGCACGGCGTATCGGTGATGCTGAACGCGTCCTGTGCGTCGGCGGGGACACCCGCGGTGTTCCAGTAACAGCCGTCCTCAAAGTAGACGGCAAGCGATGCGAGCGTTTCACGCGCTTCTGCTTCGGTTTTCGCGCCTTCCTCGGAAAGCGTCGGGCGCGGGGCGACGACCGCGGTGATCGTCCGGACCGGGCGGACCGCTTCGGAATCGATGTAGCCGGTGGTCTGGCTGTTGACGGTGACTTCCGTATAGGCGTCGTCCTCAGGCGCGGAGAGCAGCGTGATATAGACGTTTGCGGCGAGCTTTCCGACAGCGGGCGCCTCGGCATCCGGCGCGGAGAGGATCGAGACGGGGCGGAGCGTTTCGCCGACATCCGATGCGCCGTCGCCGGAATCCTCCTCGCCGCGGATGCTGAGCAGCGCGCTGTCGCAGTATCCGGTCGTGCCGTCCTCCAGCGCGATGCGCGTCCAGTCCGTGCTGGTGTGCTCCAGAATCCGGACCGTGTCGCCGTCGGAAAGCTTTGCGGTGACGACGGAAAGGTCCGAAGGGCCGCTGTGCAGCGCGTGCGTATTGTCGGCTTCAGCGGCGAAAACGGCTGGAGATGCGGCGCAGAACAGGAACGCGGCGAGCGCCAGACTGCAAAGCCGCGGCAGAAAACGTGTTCCAAACTGTGTCTGCATAGGGAAAACCTCCGAACAGAATACTATATACAGTATTATTTTACTCGAAAATCCGGGTCTGGTCAACAGATTTTGATGATTTTCTGGTTTTTATCCCGGTAAGACGGAAACGCGGAAAAATGGCTTGAAGCGCGGCTGTGCGGCATGGTATACTAGACAAATCACAAGACGGATGCGGCCGGGCCGAAAAGCGGCCGAAACGGCTGACACGGATTCAAGGTATTCCGAGAGACGGAGGAACAGGATGGCAAAGAAATACTACGCGGTGCGGGCGGGCCGCAAAACGGGCATATTCGAGACCTGGGACGAATGCCGCGCCCAGACGACGGGCTTCAAGGGGGCGTCCTTCAAGAGCTTTCCGACGCGCGCCGAAGCCGAGGCCTACATGCAGGGGGCGGACAGCCTCGCCCAAAGCGGACAGGCTGCGGAAGGGGAGGCCGTCGCTTACGTGGACGGCAGCTACCACAGCGGGACAAACGCCTTTTCCTGCGGCGCAGTGCTCTTTCTGAACGGCGAAGAGCTGCACTTTTCCCAGAAGTTTGAGGATGCGCAGCTGGCCCAGATGCACAATGTGGCCGGCGAAATCAAGGGCGCGGAGACCATCCTCACCTACTGCATGGAGCACGGCGTGCCGCGCGTTGTCCTTTACCACGATTACGAGGGCGTGGCCAAATGGGCGACCGGCGAATGGAAGGCGAATAAGCCCGGCACGATCGCTTACCGCGAATTCTGCCGGCAGGCAGCGGAGCGGGTGCAGTTCCGCTTTGTCAAGGTCAAGGGCCATTCGGGGGATACGTACAACGACCTTGCCGACCGGCTCGCAAAGGATGCGCTCGGGATCGAATGAACCGGAGGCGCCGGAGCGTTCCGGCCGGCGGAGAGCGGCAAAAAAACGGAGAAGGAACAGGACACAGCCTGTTCCTTCTTTTGCGTAAAAGGGGAATTCTCAGATAAAGGCGTGATACTTGCGCAGCAGAGCCTGAATCTTCGCGACGTCCGTCTCCGGGAAATCGGTGCGGTCGTGCACGGCGACCGCGGCGGCGAGGCCGGCCGCCTGCCCGGTGCTGCAGCAGGTGGGCATGATGCGGAAGGAGGCCTGCGCCTCATGGCAGCCCGAAATGCACCGCCCGGCGGCGATCAGGTTTCGGATGTTCTTCGGCACAAGGCTCCGGTAGGGGATCGTGTAGTACGTGCCCTCTTCAAAGTAGTAATGGCTCGTGCCGGTGCCCTCCGGGTTGTGGATGTCGATGTCGTAGTTGCAGGCTGCGACGGAATCGTCAAAGCGCACGCAGTCCTTGAGGTCGGAAACCGTCAGCGTGTAAAGGCCGTCGATCATGCGGCTCTCGCGCACGCCGATTTCCGGGGCGGAGGAGAGCAGCACGCAGTTTTCAAAGCCCGCACAGTTTTCCTTCAGGAAGGTGTAGAGCTCGAACATCTGGCGGCGCGCTTCGCGTTCGGCAAAGCTGAGGTCGTAAAGGTCGAACGGCGAGCGCTTAACGATGCGCGTCGAATTGAGATGCAGAACGCCGTCCGCCACATACTTGAACTTCAGCACGTCCTCGCGCGGGTTTTTGATTTTGCCCGCCTCGCGGAACTGCCTGTAAAGCTCGTTGATGGCTTCGGAGTTTTTGAAGGCGAGGTCGACGTCGACGTTCGAAAGGCGGAAGCACAGCGTCATCGGCTGGCAGAGGCCGTCCTCTTCGCGGCCGATGCGGTAGCTGCAGCCCGCCAGAGCGGTCAGGTCCGCGTCGCCGGTCGCATCGATGAAGTAGTCCGCCGTGAAGGTCATTTCGCCGCCTTTTCCTGTAATGGTGACGGACTTTACACGGTCACGCTCCCGCTCCGCGCGCAGCAGATAGGCGTGGAACAGCACGTCGACGCCGCTCTCCTCGGTCATCTCGTCGAACACGAGCTTCAGGATTTCCTCGCTGAAGGTGACGCGGTTCCTGTGCAGGCCGCCCTTTTGGTCGAGCCGGTCGAGAATTTCCGTGAAGATGCCGTCGGAAAGCGCCGTTGTTTTCCCGTCGATCTTCGTCGTGTAGCCCATGAACGGGTTGATGTAACAGTTTCCGGCGGCGCCGCCGAGGAACCCGCTCTTTTCGAGCAGGAGCACTTTGGCGCCCTCCCTTGCGGCGGAGACCGCCGCCGCGACGCCGGCAAAGCCGCCGCCGACCACGATGATGTCGTATTTCATATGCAGTTCCTCCCGATTGCTGGATGGATGCGGCCGTTGCCGCACCGATGGCCGCGCAGCCTGCGCGAAAAGAAAGCGTGCCGCGCGGCAGGATTACATGGAAATTCAGTGGAAATATGCGCCGTTCTTCCGGAGCGTGGCGCGCAGCTTCTGCACGTCGACCGCGTGCACGTCGCCGCTGTCCGAGGCGGCAAACGCCGCGGCCATACCGGCGGCTTCGCCCATCGCGAGGCAGACCGGCATCACGCGCACAGAGCCCTGAATGCGCTTGTCGCAGGAGATCGAGCGGCCGGCGACCAACACGTTTCGGATGCCTGCGGGCAGCAGCGCGCGGTAGGGGATGCCATGCGATTCGCCCGGGCCGTAGCGGGCGCTGCGCTTGTCTTCGTCGATCTTGCCGTCTGCGAGCAGGCGCAGCTCGTCGAGCGTGTAGTGGATGTCGAGGTAGTAGCTGTTGCGGCAGATCTCGTCCTCAAAGTCGGCCTTCGTGATGTAGTCCTCAACGGTGAGCATGTAATCGCCGACGATCCGGCGCGATTCGCGCACGCCCATGACCGGGGCCGTCGAGACGAGATAGGCGTTGCCGAACGCCTCGGGGAAATACGCGGCGAGCGCGTCACGGTACTGCTTGGCGATACGGCGGCCGCGCATCATCGCCTCCGACACGGATTTCGGGTCGGTCGAATCGAGGCCGAAGAGGTGGCCGGCGTTGAAGCCGATCGTGCCGGGGCCGATGATGTTGTTGCACAGGTGCGTGTCGAGAATATCCGGGAAGCGCGCGTCGCCGGGCAGCAGATGCGTGAAGCTGTTCTTGTTGTTCGGGTGCATGCCGCCGTTGCGCAGGCCGTATTTCGGGTGGTACAGATAGGCGTACAGGTCGACGTTCGCGAGGCTGAAGCAGAGCGTGGAGGGCATCGGCTCGCCGTTTTCGCCGAACTCGTAGTCCGCGCCGGCCCAGACCGCCAGGTCGCCGTCGCCGGTGCAGTCCACATACGTTTTCGCGCTGTAGGCGGTGAAGCCCGCCTTGTTGGAAACGATGATCGCGCGCACCTCGCCGTCTTCGGCGTCGACGTCGCACAGGAACGTGCTGAACAGGACCGTCACGCCGTATTCCGTCACAAGCTCATCGTAAATGCGCTTGAGCGCCTCGGGGTCGATCGGCACCCAGTCCACGTCGTCGGGCGCGACATGCGGCGAAAGCGCCTTCGAGCGTTCGAAAACGGTCTGCGCCATGCCGCGGTAAATGACCTTTTCCTTGTCGGAAAACGGGCACCAGGCGGGCACAAGGCCGGAGGTGCCCATGCCGCCGAGCGAGCCGGTCGCCTCGATCAGAAGCGTTTTGGCGCCCTCGCGCGCTGCGGAGGCTGCGGCGGTGCAGCCGGCAGGGCCGCCGCCGACCACGATCACGTCGTACGAGGCGTCGAGCGGGATGGAGCGGGATTTGAGCGTATACATACTGGAACCTCTTTTCTCAATCGGATTGAACAGATACGCCTGTTTCTGCCTTAAAGATAGCGAAGGCCGATGAAAAAAACAAGAGGTATGAACCGAGTGCGTAATATTTTGTACGAAATCGATAAATCGCATCAATTTTTATTCGGGCGGATTCATCGTGCGCTCGGCGTGAATCTGCGGCGAATCGTTCTGGGAATAGGGGATGCGGATCGTGACCGTCGTGCCTGTGAGGATGGCCGATTCGATCTGGAACGTGAAACGGTCGTCATAGTAGATGCGCAGCCGCTCGAGAATATTCCCGATGCCGTAGCCGCCGCGCTTTGTGTTGACGACGGGCCTTTCCTTCTTTGCGAGAAGCTCCGCCAGCTTGCTCTTTTCGATACCGACGCCGTTGTCTGCGATCTGAATCTGCACATAGCTGCCGATCTGCTCGGCGGTCAGCCGGATGACGCCCTCGCGGTCGCTGAGCTCGTACAGCCCGTGGAACAGGCTGTTTTCGACGATCGGCTGCAAAATCAGCTTCATGATCGGGTAGTCGGCGATACTCGGCGCGACCTCGGTGATGAGCTGCACGTTGCGGCTGCGGCAGAGGTTTGTCAGCTCCACGAAGAGGCGCACGTGCTCCACCTCGTCACTGAGCGGCAGAAAGTCGCTGCCGTTGCTCAGGCTGAGCCGGTAGAAGCGCGCGAGCTTCACGACGATGTCCACGGTTTCCTGGTTGCCGCTCGCCATGGCCTTCCAGGCGATCATGTCCAGCGTATTGTAGAGGAAATGCGGGTTGATCTGCGCCTGCAGGGCGCGCAGCTCCATGTCCTTGAGGTTCTTGCCGAGATTGTAGCGCTCGTCGACGAGCAGGCTGATCCGGCGGACCATGAAGTTGAAGCTGTTCTGCAGCTCGCCGATCTCGTCCTCGCTGTCCACGATGCAGCTGACGCTGAGGTCGCCGTTCTCCACGCGCCGCACCTGCTCCGCCAGCGTTTTGATCCGCCGCGTGCTGTAGCGGGCGTACAGATACGAAAGGCAGAAGGCGATGATGCTGATGATGACCGTGAGCAAAATCATCTGATCCCGGAGGTCCAAGACCGGGGAGAGGAGGTTGCCCATCGAGGCGACGGTGAAGATCCGCCAGCCGTCGAAGATGGGGGCGGAAAGGCCGTACACGGCGTTGCCGGCCGTGGAGACGCCGGAGGAGGCGCCGAATGTATCGCGCATCTGCTGCAGCTGCGCTGCAAGATCCGCTTCGGAAACCGGGAATGTAGAGTTGGCGCCGCAGACGATGTTCAGGTTTTCGTCGACGAGGTAGGCTGCGCTCTGCTCGGCGTAGTTGTTGCGCTGCAGGATGTCGATCAGATCGCTTTCCAGCACGTCGACGCTGACGACGCCGAGAATGCGTGTGATGTTCTTGCGACTGCGGATCAGCGTGACGACGGAAAGCACTTCCTGCGGTTCCGAAAGCGGCGGCTGGAAGATGCTTGGCGGCAGGAGCGTCTGTGTCTGGTACTGCTCGACGAGCTGGTGGTACCAGTCCGTGTCGGAGACGCTGCTCAGCGGATAGGTGATGTAATTGCTGCGGCTGTGCGTGAAGGAATCGCTGATGAAAAGGCGGATCTGGTACAGGTTCTGCAGCGCCCGCGTCGATTCGATCGTCTTGTACAGCTCGTTCATGTCGTCGTATTCCTCACTGAAGCTGATGCCGGTGTTCTGCTTTTCCAGAACCTCGTGCACCTTGGCGGTCTGCGCGACGGAGGAGGAGACCGTGGCGATTTTGTACAGCTCCGATTCCATCTCGTTTTCGGTCTGCTGCAGGTAGAGCCGCGCGATCTCCATCGACTGCTCCTGGATGATCGCCGTGCTCCGGTAGGCGGCGAAGACGGTGAGCACGATGATCGGGATGAAGATCAGGAGAAAAAAGGAGGCGAAGAGCTTTACACGCATCGAGCAGTTTTTATAGCGGAGCGTTAAATACGAAATCGGCGACATATTCATTCCTCTTCTTCCGGCGCGGGAAGCGAAAGGCTTCCGTACTTATTCCGGTAAGCGCGCGGGCTTTCCCCGAAATACTTGGTGAACAGGCGTGTAAAGTAGTTTTGGTTTGCATAGCCGAGCGCGTCGGCGATCTCGCCGAACTTCATGTTCGTTTCGCAGACGAGCCTGCGGGCCTTTTTCATCTTGGTGTCGAGAATGAACTGGTTCAGCGTGCGGCCGGTGTTCTTTTTGTAGAGGTATCGTCTATCTGCCGCACTTCCTTTCCTGGGTCGTCATCTACGGCATCTTCGTTTCGTTCCTCGGTTCGACCGGCGTGATCAACTCGATCATCACGAGCATGGGCTTTGAGCCGGTCAGCTTCCTGATGGACAGCAGCAAGTTCCGCGGCATCCTCGTCATTTCGGATGCGTGGAAGGAAATCGGCTGGAGCTCGATCATTTACTTCGCGGCGATCGCGGGCCTCGACCAGGAATGCTTCGAGGCGGCGGATGTGGACGGCGCGACGCGGCTGCAGAAGATCTGGTACATCACGCTGCCGAGTTTGCTGCCGACCATCGTGCTGATGCTCATCATCCGCGTCGGCAACATCATGAACGCGGGCTTCGATCAGATCTTCGTCTTCTACAACCCGACCGTGTACGACGTGGCGGACATCATCGGCACATACGTCTACCGCATGGGTCTCGGAAAGCTCGAGTTCAGCACAGGTACGGCCGTCGGCCTTTTCAACTCCGTAATTTCAATGATTTTGGTCCTTTCCTCGAACTTTATTGCGAGAAAGGCGACCGGAAAGGGGATTTGGTAACGCTGTTACCGGGTGAATGCAAATGGAAAAAGCTAAGAAGCGCAAGCGTGTATCCATATTTGATATTATCAACGTCACCGCGATGGTTCTTGTCGGCTTGATCATGCTGCTGCCGGTTCTGAATCTCGTCGCGAAGGCGTTCAGCAGCGAGGGCAACGTCATCGCCGGCAAGGTCCTGTTCTGGCCGGTCGATTTCCAGACCAGCACAATCCAGTATGTTCTGACAACGCCGGAATTCGGCACCTCCTTTATGGTCAGCGTCATCGTCACGATCTTCGGCACGCTCGGCGCGATGTTCCTCACGGTCATGGCGGCCTACCCACTTTCAAAGCCACACCTGAAAGGCAGAAAGTTCTTCCTCTACATCTTCGTGTTCATCATGCTCTTCAGCGCAGGCATGGTGCCAAACTACATCCTGTTCCGTACGCTGCACCTCACGAACACGATCTTCGCGCTGATCTTCTCCGGCATGCTCTCCTCGTTCAACCTGTTCCTGATCAAGAACTACTTCGAGACGCTGCCGGAAGTCATCGAGGAAGCGGCGCGCATCGACGGCGCCTCCAATATGCCGCACGTTCTTCAGTGTCGTGCTGCCGATGTCCACGCCGGTGCTGGCGACGGTCACGCTCTACTACGCGGTCGGCTACTGGAGCAATTACTTCGCGGGCGTCATGTACATCACGGATGCTTCCCTGAAGCCGCTGCAGCAATATATGTTCGACCTTGTCACGCAGGCGACGAGCCTGCAGGACACGACCGGCAGCTTCAGCGACGTCAACCAGGCGATGAACGTGTCCGGCGAAAACATCCGCTCGGCGACCATCGTCGTCTCCACGATCCCGATCCTGTGCGTGTACCCGTTCCTGCAGAAGTACTTCGTCAAGGGCATCACGATCGGCTCGGTCAAGGGTTAATTTCCGTATGGTGCAATAGGCGACTATTGTAAGCATAAAAATTTATTAAAGCAAAGGAGTAGAACCATGAAGAAACTAATCAGTCTGCTGATGATCGCCGCAATGATCCTCTCGCTGGCAGCCTGCAGCGGCGGCACGGAAGCATCGGATTCTTCCACGTCGTCCGGCACGGAAAGCACCGCTTCCGGCGCGGAGAGCGAAGCGTCTGAAGAAGACCCGATCCTGACCGGCGAAAAGCCGGAGCTGAAAGTCCTCAGCATGTACCAGGCGTACAATTATGAGGAGCAGCCGGCCTGGAAGATCGACGAGGAGATCACCGGCTACAAGACGAAGTGGTATGCGCTTCCGGCGGACAATGCGGACCAGAAGCTTCTGCTGGAGGTTTCCAGCGGCGCAGACTACGACGTCCTGCTCAGAATTTCCCCGAACCAGTACGCGCAGCTCTCGAAGCAGAACGCGCTGATCGACCTCTCGGGGCTTCTCGACAAGTACGGCCAGAACATCAAGAACGCGGTCAGCGATCTCGCTTGGAAGTCCGTCACAAATGAAGAGGGCGTGGTCAACGGTATGCCGCACGAGGATATGGTCGCATCGCCTGAAAGCCCGTACGGTATGCTGACCGGCGGCATCGGCGTGCGCAGCGACATGCTCGAGGAGCTCGGCATGGAGCTGCCGACGAACCTCGACGACTTTACGGCGTTCCTGCAGGCCGCGAAGGATCAGTACGACATCGCGCCGCTGACGGCGAATAAGAGCAGCCCGTTCATCTCGACCATTCTCACAGCGTTCGGTATGGGCGACGCGGAATGGTATGACATCGACGGCACGTATACGCACAGAATCAAGCACCCGCAGATCGCGGATTACCTCGGCTACCTGCAGATGCTGTACAGCGAAGGCCTGATGGACAACGACATGCCGATCAACACGGCGGATAACTCGAAGGAGAAATTCGCGAGCGGCAATGCGATCGCCTGCGCGCCGCTGATGTTCTGGGATATCCCGTCCATGGTCAACGCGCTTTCGACCAGCAACCCGGATTGCAAGATCGAGTTCGTCACCGACCTTGCGCCCGACGCTGACACGCAGCCGCACCATTACATCATGGAAGGCGCAAAGTTTGTCACCTGCATCTCGCAGAACTCCAAGAACCCGGAGCACGTTGTCAACTGGCTGAACATCCTCACCGAGCCGGACAACTTCCGCAGAACGTACATCGGTGAAGAGGGCGTTTCCTACGAGATCATCGACGGCGAGTACCACCCGATTTTCGAGGGCGACGACGCGACCAACTTCAACGCGTACACGAACTCCGATAAGCTCTCCGGCTTCAGCGATCCGACGCTCGCGTTCCAGATGTGGCAGGCCAGAGCCAGAAAGACGCCGGAAATGGCAGAAGCCTACGAAGCCATGAATTCCCGTGTCGACGAGTATGAGGCGTTGGTTTCGATCGAAGCGTACGGCAAGACCTCCCCGCAGGTGCAGGAGTACATCACGGCGCTGAATCAGGCGTTTTCCGATTCCTTCCTGAAGGCGATCGTCGAGGGCACGGATCCCGATGAAGCCGTCGCAGCGATGCAGGCGGAATGGGATGCAAACGGCGGCCTCGAGGTGGAAGCGGCCATGCAGGAATTCTATGAAGCGAACAAAGACTTTGCCGGTTAATCGTAAGCAAATCTGAGGAAAACGATTTCCGCCTTCTGCCGTCCGGCGGGAGGCGGAATCTCTTTTGGAAAGGATTGGATGAAATGAACCATCTGCATATGCCCGGCCGGGAGATCCCGGTGCTGGGCGAGTATGACGTCATTGTGATGGGCGGCGGCACGGCGGGCGCCTTTGCCGGCATCGCGGCATCGCGGCGCGGCAGCCGCACGCTGATTATCGAGCAGTTCGGGGCGTTGGGCGGCTCGGCGACGCTGGGCCTCGTCCTGCCGCTGATGTCGACGCATATGCCGAATTACCGCGGCCACTGCCCGCTGAGCGCGGAGCTTGTCGAGCGGCTGCGCGCGGTCGGCGGCGTGGAGGACGACGACTACTATTTCGACACCGCGATGATGAAGGTCGTGCTGGAAGATATGGCCGTGGAAAGCGGCTGTACGCTGCTGTACTACACGGCGCTTGTGGACGTCGTGCGCGAGGGCGACATGGTGACGCATGTGATTGTCAGCAACAAGGACGGCCTTACGGCCTATGCGGCGAAGTGCTTCATCGACGGCACAGGCGACGCGGACCTTGCGAAAGCGGCCGGCGTACCGTACGAGTCCGGCAACCACAACCGCGTGAACCAGCCGGTTTCGCTGCGCTTTGAGATGGCCGGCATCGACTTTGATCGGTTCCACGCGTTTATGCGCAGCCTCGGCAACAACGCGCGCAAGTATTTTGCGATGAATACGGCGGGCATGAAGGAAGTCCTGCAAAAGGCGCATGATGACGGCGTGCTGACCGAGCAGGATATCTGCTACTTCCAGGCGTTCGGCATCCCGGGCCGTCCCGATGCGATGAATTTCAACTGCCCGGAGCTCGCGACCAAGGTGGACGTGGTGGACCCGGCGTTCATGACGCAGAAGCAGATCGAGGGCAAAAAGGCCATCCTGCGGCTGCGCACGTTCCTGCGCCGGTATGTCCCGGGCTTTGAAAACGCCTATATCACGGAGATCGCGCAGCTTGTCGGCTTCCGCGAATCGCGCCGGATTGTCTCGGAATACGTGCTGACGATTCAGGACATTCTCGCCTACAGAAAGTTCCCGGACGGCATTGCCGCGAGCCACTACCCCGTGGACGTGCACGGCGAGGACGACGTCTCGCTCGGCCTGCGGTACGATGAGTCGGTTCCAAAAAACGAGCGCTACTGGGAGGTGCCCTTCCGCACGATGGTCGCCAGGGGCGTGGATAACCTGCTTGTGGCGGGCCGCTGCGCGGGCATGGACTTCCGCGCGCAGTCTGCGGCGCGCATTCAGCCGATCTGCCGCTCGATGGGCGAGGCGGCGGGCATTGCGGCGGCGCTGGCTGTAAAGGGGGAGCGCGTCTGCTTCCGCGAGACGGACGGCGCCGAAATCCGCAGGGAAATCCGGCTGCCCGACGCATTTTAAACGAGACGTGTTTTACTGAAATAAATCACTTGCTGTAAGGAGAGCGCATGTCCGGCTGCGGCCGAGGCCTGCGCTCTCTTTGCGTCTGTGCGCGGGGAAGAGAAGACGCTGCCGCCTGCATTCCGGATGGGACGGAAAATGGCGCTCGAGTTTTTTTGATTGACATCTTGTAGTTTATCTGTTATACTCAGCTATAGAACTACAACGAATCAATAAAAAGGGGTGTCGCGATGATTTCCATTTCAGAATCGGAGTGGCAGGTCATGAAAGTCGTCTGGTCCGGCCCGCCCAAGACTTTGCCGGAAATTCTCTCCGCTCTGCAGTTTACCGGCTGGAGCAAGACCACAATTCAAACGTATTTGTCCCGCTTGGTCAAGAAGGGGGCGCTGACCACGCAACGGCAGGGGAAGGGGTATCTCTATTACCCCACGCTGTCGCAGAGCCAGTGCCAGATCGAGCAGAGCCGGAGCTTTCTGCACCGCGTCTACGATGGATCCCTATCCAAAATGGTGCTGGGCTTTGTGGAGAGCGGCAGCCTCTCGCCCGAGGAATTGGAGGAATTGAAGGCGCTGATCGACCGGCAGGAGAAAAACGATGCGGCTCACTGACCTGTTTTTTGTCGTGGTGTATCTGTCCGTTATCGGCGGCCTGTTTGGGGTGGCATCGCTGTTTGTAAGCCATATCTTCGGGCGCGTCAGGGGGCTTTGGCTTCCGTTGTGCGGCATGGCGCTGTACCTTTTGCCCGTACTGTCTCCCGAGGTGTGGCTGTTCTCCCCGGAGCCGGAACAGCGCATGGACGGCTTCGTCCTTGCCGGGCGGGTGTGGGCCGCGGGATGCCTGCTTTTTCTCGCCTATCGATTGATGCGGCTGTTTCTGGCGGGGAAAACGATCCGCAGATATCCACCCTGCACGGACCGGCGCATAATCGACATGGCGGCGCAGTGCGCGCGTGCGCAGAAAATGAAGCGCCCGCCGCGCCTTCTGGAGACCGCGCTGGATGCGCCCGCTTCAGTCGCCGGCGTGATGCGTCCGGCGATGCTCGTAAATACCGCCGGCCTTTCCGGGCTTACGGACCGCCAGCTGCGGATCGTCCTGACGCACGAGCTGACCCATATCAAACGCGGCCACCTGCTGTTTCAGCGGATCTTTGACTTCGTCTGCGTCCTGCACTGGTTCAATCCGCTGGTCTGGCTGAGCCGGAAAGACTTTGCCCTCCACTGTGAAACCGACTGCGACGAACATGCGCTTCGCGGCCTGTCGGGAACGGTCACCGGCGAAGAATATGCCCGGACGATTCTCCGGCTGCTGGAGCTGTCTGCCTTGCGCAGCGAAAAATCGGCGCAGGGGATGGGCGCGCTCGCGTTTGTTCACACCCGGCAGCGGATGGAGCGGATTCTCCGTCGTTCCGCTCGGTGGCGGGAGCGCCTGCTCGCGGGCTGTCTGGCTTTGCTTCTGGTGTTGACGGCGGCTTTTTCCCTGCGGTTCAGCCGCCAGCACTTTTATCCCTATCCGGCATATTCCGTTGGCATAGAGTTCGGGGCGGAGTAGCCCCGATTCTCTTTGCTTAATAAACCTACAATTGTAGTTACAAGGAGGATTTTATGGAAGAAAACATCATCGTTTCGCACGTCACGAAGCAGTATAAGGGCGGCGTCACGGCTTTAGCGGACGTTTCCTTTACAGCGGGAAGCGGCGTTTTCGGACTGCTCGGCCACAACGGAGCGGGAAAGTCCACGCTGATGCAGGCGATAGTGACCGTCGAGCCGCTCACCGCCGGGACGATCCGGGTCTGCGGCTTCGATTCGGCGCGTCAGGGAAAAGCAGTGCGCCGCCATATCGGCTACCTGCCGCAGTCGCTGCCCATGTATCCGAACCTGACCGTTTGGGATTTTGTCAGCTACATGGGGGCGCTGAAAGGCATCCGGGGCAAAAAACAGGTGGAGCAGGTGCTGGCACAGGTGGATATGCTGGAATTTGCAAAGCGGAAAATCGGGCGGCTCTCCGGCGGCATGCGCCGACGAGTCGGCATTGCGCAGGCGCTGCTCGGGGAACCCCGGGTTTTGGTGGTGGATGAGCCGACGGCCGGTCTGGATCCGGAGGAGCGGGTGCGTTTTCGCGGCGTACTGTCGCAGTATGCGCAGCATGGGCGGACGGTGCTTCTCTCCACGCACATCGTGGAAGATATCCATCAGCTCTGCGAAAATCTGGCTGTGCTGCGGAAGGGGCATCTCTTTTATGCCGGTTCGTCGCAGGATCTGCTTCGCCGCGTCGAGGGCAAAGTGAAGTTTATCCACCTGGCCGACGAAGCGGAACTCGCTGCGCTCCAGCGCAGGGCAATCGTCCTTTCAACGACTTACGAGCAAAAGGGGATTCAGGCCCGCATCGTGGATGAAGAAAATGCGTTTCGGGCGGCGTCCGTTCCCGCGACTTTGGAGGACGCCTATGTCTACTGTATGGGAGGGAAGAGCCATGCGTAAGCTGTGTTCCGTGCTTTGTTATGAGTACAAGATGCAGATCAAGCGCCCGGCCGTATGGGGCGTCCTGCTTGTAACCGTCGCAATGGCGCAGCTGGACAATTTCCCCTCCGCGCAGAATCTGGCGCGTTTGGAGTTTTTGAACCAGCCGGCCTATTTTGTCTGCCGCGTCATGAGCCTCGATGCCCTTCTGCTGTTTTTCGGCTTGGCGATTCTGCTGGCAAACCGTTTTCCAACCGACCGGAAAAACGGCATGAAGCATTTGTTTTTGTCGTATCCTTTGGAAAAGACCGCGTATATTCTCGGAAAGCTGCTCGGCGGATTCTGCGTTGCCTTTTCCATGGCGTTTCTTTTCCTGACCCTGAATACCGCTGTTTACTTTTTTGCGGCGCCGTTTGCAATCGCCCTGCCGGACTGCCTGGTTCCGCTGGGGAAAGCGCTGCTGTGCTGCGCGCTTCCGGCAAGCTGGTTTGTGGGCCTGATGGCCGTCGCTTTGCCTGGCGTGCTGGATATCCGGATTTTTTATGCGCTTGCAGCCGTGCTGTTTGGCTTCAACGCCGCGTATGTGGGCTCAGCGGAAACCATGCCGTTTTATCTGATCACCGCCGGAGACCTTACGCGCTTGATCTGGGTTCATCCGAGGTGGCCCTTTGTGGATTTCACCAGCGTGGCGGCCAACGGCGTTTTCCTCCTGATCGGGGGATTGGTTTTCGGAAGCCTGCTTTTCTGTAAGCCTGCATTTTGGAGGAAACGTCTGTGAAGCGATTTGTACTCGAGCTGAAAATTGCCGGGATCAATTTTTTCCTTGTAACGGCGGCCGTGTCTCTGGCTTTGCTGATTTTTGCCGCGGTCGCCGGTCCGCTGCTGGATTTTGCGCCGATCGCTTTTGAAGTGCTGCTCCCTTTTTATGCCGCCATCGCCGTGGGGGAGTGGGGCCGCACGCGCGCGGATTCCAGCTTCGAAGCCATTGCGGCCCAAAGCCGCTCCCGTTTTTTCTGGACGCTGTGCCGCAGCGCTTCCGTTTTGACCGTCGTGAGCCTGTTTGCCGTAACGACCATGGCGCTCGCCGTTCTCATCCGGCGGGAGCTGCCTTTTCCGACGCTGCTTGCCTTGTATTTTCCGACGGCATTCTTCTTTTCGTCGCTGGCGGTTCTCGTGGGCAGCGTATCGCCGCAGGAGCACACGGCGACGCTGATGTGCGGGCTTTTCTGGCTGATCGCGCTGCTCACCCGCAGCCTGCTGCGGCTGCCCGGCGTGGAATTTGTGTACCCGTTTCTCTGTTTTGCCGGCGATGTGCACGGCGTGTGGCTGTGGAACAAAGCCATACAAACGGCAATGGGCGCCGCATTATGGATCGCTGCGTGGGCATACTGCAGAAAAAAGTAGATGTTTTCGCCGCGGCAGACTGCGGTTCTGTCGTTAGAATAAATTGCTCCCCATAGAGCAAACACTCGAATTCTATGTATTTTCGAGTGTTTGCTCTATGGGGAGCGTATTGTCGGACAGCAGGATCCGAGGACGTCTCTCTTATTGTGGTGCTCGACGGCTTTAACGCCGCCTTTTTGTACCGCTATCCAAGCGCGACGTCGAGCAGCATCATCAGCGCGAAGCCGAGCGCTGCGCCGATGGTTCCGATGTTGCTGTGCGTGCCGGACTGCGATTCCGGAATCAGTTCCTCCACGACGACGTAGATCATGGCGCCTGCGGCAAACGAGAGGATATAGGGCAGGATCGGCGTGACGAATGCGGTCAGCAGGATGGTCGCGATCGCGCCGATCGGCTCGACGACGCCGGACGCGGCGCCGTACAGAAACGCCCTGCGCCGGGAAAGCCCGCTCGACACGAGCGGCGCGGATACAACGGCGCCCTCAGGGAAATTCTGAATGGCGATGCCGAGGGCGAGCGCCAGCGCGCTGGCCGCGGTGACCGCCGTGCTGCCTTCGATCATGCCGGCGAGCACGACGCCGACCGCCATGCCCTCCGGAATGTTGTGCAGCGTGACTGCGAGCACCAGCATAAAGGACTTTCCGAGACCGCACGGTTTGCCCTCCGGGCAGTCGGAATTGAGGTGCAGATGGGGGATGACGGTGTCGAGCAGCAGCAGAAAACCGATGCCGAGCAGGAAGCCGACCACAGCCGGCAGCCATGCGATGCCGCCGGATGATTCCTCCATTTCAATTGCGGGAATCAAAAGCGACCAAACCGACGCCGCGATCATCACGCCCGCCGCAAAGCCGAGCAGGGCTTTCTGCAGGTGGTCGCTCATGGCGCCCTTGAGGAAGAAAACCGTCGCCGCGCCGAGCAGCGTCCCAAGCAAGGGGAGCGCGATGCAGATCAGCACCTTGATGGTCGTGTTCATTGCGGCAGAACCTCCGCGCAGGCCGCCTTGAACCGCTGCATGGCGGCCTCCAGCATTTTTGCGGGGCCCGCGAGGTTGATGCGGATGTGGCGTTCGCCGCCTGCGGAGAAGAACCGCCCGTCATTGCAGTAAAGGTCGTGCTTGAAAAGGAGTTGGTGCAGCGCGTCGTCGTCCAGCCCGAGCGATTCGCAGTTGATCCACATCAGGTAGGTGCCTTCCAGCCGGCTGCAGGTGACGCCGGGGCAGTTTTCCGCGATGAAGCGGCTGCAGAACTGGAAGTTGTGCCAGATCAGGTCGATTGCTTCGTCGAGCCAGCCTTCGCAGCGCGTATAGCCGAGGCGGCAGGCCTCCATGCCGAGCGCCGTCGCGGCGTTGGCGTCGACCATGTCCAGCACGGCCTGGAACTTTTTGCGCAGGGCTTCATCCGGGATGATGATGTTCGAGGTCTGGAGCGTCGCAAGGTTGAAGGTCTTGCTCGGCGCGGTGCAGACGATGTAGTCCGGGCAGCCGTTTTCACAGGCCAGCGGGAAAACCGTGTGCTGGTTTCCGGGCATGATGAGGTCGAAATGGATCTCGTCGCTCACGACCAGAACATTGTGATGCGCGCAGATCTCGCCGATCTTCGAAAGCTCCGCCCGGCTCCACACGCGTCCGGCGGGATTGTGCGGGCTGCACAGGATGAACATCTTGTTTTTCGGCTCGGCGCAGAGCGCTTCGAAACGGTCGAAATCGATCGTGTAGTATTCGTTGTCGTTTAGGAGCGGGCACTCAACGTTGACGCGGCCGTTCTGCTTGATCGAAAAGCCGAACGGTCCGTAAACCGGCGGCATCGTGATGACGCCGTCGCCCGGCTCCGTGTAGGCGAGCACCGCGGTGAACAGGGCGGGGACGACGCCGCTTGTCAGAATGATTTCCTCCGGCTTGACGTCCCAGCCGTGGCGGTGCTTCATCCAGCCGCACACGGCGTCGTAATACGCTTCCGTTGGCGCGGTGTAGCCGAGAATGTGCGTGTCGAGGTAATCTTTCAGGCCCTCGATGATTTCCGGCGGATTTTTCAGTTCCATGTCCGCGACCGAAAGCGGGGCGACATCCGCCGCGGCGTTCGGGTTGTTTTTGAGCATCTGCTCCCATTTGATCGAACCGCAGTTTCTGCGGGAAACGACGGTTTCAAAATCGTGCTTCATTGCTGTTTTCACTCCCAGGGTTCTTTGTTTATGTGGCCTTACTGTTCCGGCTCGACCTCCAGATCGGTGAAGGAGAAGGTCGTGCAGTCCACAAGCCCGCGGTTCGTCAGGCGCAGCTCGGGCAGGCAGGCGAGCGGGATCAGCGCCATTGTCATGAACGGCGACTGGATGTCGCAGCCGATCTGCTTCCAGGCCTTGCCGAGGTTTTCGACGAGCGTGTTCATCTCCTCGGCCGGCTTCGGGTTCATCAGGCCGGCGAGGGGCAGCGGCACGCAGCCGAGCACTTCGCCGTTCTGCACGATGACCTCACCGCCGCCGCAGGCGATCAGCGTGTTGGCGGCAAGCGCCATATCCTCGTCGTTTGTGCCGATGACGAGCAGGTTGTGCGCGTCGTGCGCGACCGTAGAAGCCATCGCGCCGCACTGGACGTGGAATCCCTTGACGAAGCCGACGCCGTGCCTGCCGGTCGCGTTATGGCGCTCGAAGACGAAAGCCTTCAGCACGTCCTGCGCCGTGTCGCTTTTCAGCTCGCCGTTTTCCACCTTGAGCTGCACGTGCCGCTCATAGTCGCCGACGCGCACGGGGATGATCTCGATCGCGCGCACGGTGGCCGTGTCTTTCTTGTCCGTGTGAATTTTGAACGTGTCCGGCGTGATCGTCTCGCCGACGTGCATCGTGTCCATCGCCCAGTCCGGCAGCTCCGATTTGGGCAGCTCGATCGTCAGCCGGCCGTTTTCGGCGACGGTTTCGCCGTCGATCAGCACGCGCGTGACGTTGATGTCGGTCTCGTTGTCGATCAGCACGAGGTCGGCGCACTTGCCCGGCGTGACGGAGCCGAGCTCGTCGTCCATCTTGAAGCACTGCGCGCAGTTGAGCGTGACCATCTGGATCGCCGTGACAAAATCGACGCCGAAGGAGACGGCGCGGCGCACGATGTGGTCGAGGTGGCCCTCGGAAAGCAGCGTGTGCGGGTGCGTGTCGTCGGAAACCATCACGGCGTAGCGGGAGTCCACGTCGTTTTCCGTGATGGCCTTCGAAACCTCCTGCAGGTCGTGCCATGCGGAGCCTTCGCGCAGCATCGCGTACATGCCGAGGCGCATTTTTGCGAGCGCATCCGCCGCGCGGGTCGACTCATGGCAGCAGCGCACGCCGCTCGCGATATAGGCGTTCAGTCCGGCGCCGGTCTCCGGGACAGAATAATGCCCGGTCACGATTTTTCCCGCTTTCAGCGTTTCGCCGACGATGCCGTGCGCCGCTTCCGCCGCGCCGGTGATGCCGGGGAAGTTCATCATCTCGCCGAGGCCGACCGTGTAGTCGTGCCGCATTTCGGAGGCGATGTCCGCCGGGGTGATCTCGGCGCCGGAGTCCTCGAAGCCGGGCACGGCCGGCACGCAGGAGGGCGTGGTCAGCATCGCCTTGAGCGGCGTCTTGGCCGCGTCGGCGGCCATCAGGTCGACGCCCTTGAGCCCGAGCACGTTGCAGATTTCGTGCGGGTCGTAATAGATGCCCGTCGTGCCGTGAGGCAGCACCGCGCGGGCGTATTCGACCGGCGTCAGCATCGAAGATTCGATGTGGATGTGCCCGTCGAGAAAGCCCGGCGCAAGCAGCTGGCCGCCGGCTTCGATGACCTCGGTTTCCGGGCCGATGCAGTGCGCGGCGTCGCCGACGAGCGCGATGCGCCCGCAGGCGATGGCGACGTCGGTGTGGTCGAGGATTTCGTGTGTGCAGACGTTGACAAGGCGCGCATCGCGAATCACGGTGTCCGCCGGTCTGCGGCCCATCGCCACGTCGGAGAGCGTGCGGGAGCATTCCCAAAGCTGGTGCTTGCAGAACTTGAACATGGTTCTCATCCTTTCTTATCTCGTAAAAACGGCGTCTGTTTGACGGTGTACGATCAGTCTTTCTGTACCGGATTCTTGCAGAACGCGCGCATGCAGCACGCTGCGCACTTCGGGCTTCTTGCGGAGCACACCGCGCGGCCGTGCAGGACGGTGCGGTGGCAGAAGTCGTTGCTCTCCTCGGACGGCAGCACGGCGCGCAGATCCTTTTCCACCTTGAGCGGCACGGTGCTCTCGGTCAGGCCGAGCCGGTTTGCAATGCGGATGCAGTGCGTGTCCGTCACGACGGCGGGCTTTTTGTAGATGTCGCCGACGACGAGGTTCGCGGTCTTGCGGCCGACGCCGGGCAGCTTCGTCAGCTCCTCGACGGTGTCCGGGATCACGCCGCCGTACGTATCGCGCAGGACGTGGCACATGTTGAAAATATCTTTGGCCTTCGTCTTGTACAGGCCGCAGGAGCGGATCAGCTCGGCGATTTCCTCCTCGCTGCCCGCGCAGAATGCGTCGAGCGTCGGAAAGCGCTCAAAAAGCGCAGGCGTCACGAGGTTGACGCGCGCGTCCGTGCACTGCGCGGAAAGGCGCGTCGCGATCAGAAGCTGCAGGGGATCGGTGTAGGTCAGCGAGCAGATCGCGTCCGGGTATTCTTTTTTCAGCGCCTCCACGGCGAGAAGCGCACGCTGTTTCTTTGTCATAACCATCCTCCGGTATTCAGTTTCCCACATATTTATAAAATTTATTTTACACCTTTTGTGTTCGATTGACAATACCTCAAATCGGTGATACATTTAGATTTATTAAAAGGCTGGGGGAAAGAAGATGTCTGCTTTTACGCTGAAAATGATTGCACTTGTGACGATGGTCATCGACCATGTCGGCGCGGTGTTTTTTCCGGATTTAATATGGCTGCGCTATATTGGGCGGCTTTCAATGCCGATTTACGCGTTCCTGCTTGCGGAGGGCTACCGCAAAACGAGGAACTTCCTGCATTATGCGCTGCGCCTTGCGCTTTTTGCCGTGCTTTCCGAGGTGCCGTACGACCTCCTGTTTCAGGGACGGGCGCTTGAATTCAGCCGGCAGAATATCCTGTTCACGCTGCTCACGGCGCTGCTCGTCATGCGCCTTTTAGACCTTGCGGCCAAAAAGCGGAACGTATTCCTGTTTATCGGCGCGCTGCTTCTCGCCGTGGTCCCGTATTTCCTGCATTTCAGCTATGGGGTGTATGGCGTGCTCTCCGTGCTGTGCTTTTTCCTGTTTCAGAAATACCGCGGCATCGATGCGATCGCGTTTTCGGCGCTTACGTACGGGCGCTACCTGTACGACGGCAACTTCACGCAGCTGTACGCCATCGCGGCGAGTATCCCGATTCTGCTGTACAACGGAAAGCGCGGCGCGGTCTCGCTCAAGTATTTCTTCTACATCATCTATCCCGCGCATCTGCTTGTTTTGTATGCGATCCACTATATCTTGGCCAATCACCTATTGCCATTTTAGCAAATTGCGCGTATAATAAAGCTATCTATCCAAGGAAGGGAAGGATTTACTATGTACGGTGATCTTCTGAACACGATCGGCTTTGTCGCTCAGTCGGACCCGGAGCTCGGCGCCGCCATGGAGCTCGAGCTCAAGCGCCAGCGCCGCAATCTGGAGCTGATTGCCTCCGAAAACATCGTCTCGCCGGCCGTTATGGCGGCGATGGGCACGGTGCTGACGAACAAGTACGCGGAGGGCTATCCGGGGCACCGCTATTACGGCGGCTGCCAGGATGTCGACATCGTGGAAAACATTGCGCGCGACCGCGCGTGCAAGCTGTTCGGCGCTGAGCATGCGAACGTGCAGCCGCATTCCGGCGCGCAGGCGAACCTCGCCGTATATTTTGCGCTCCTGCAGCCGGGCGATACGGTGCTCGGCATGAACCTCGCCGAGGGCGGCCATCTGACGCACGGCTCGCCGGTCAACATGTCCGGCGCCTATTACAATTTTGTGGCCTACGGCGTCGACCCGGTCACGCACCGGATCGATTACGAAAAGCTGATGGAGCAGGCCTGCACGGTCAAGCCGAAGCTGATTGTCGCCGGCGCGAGCGCTTACCCGCGCGCGATCGATTTCAAAAAGCTGCGGGAAATCGCCGACGCCTGCGGCGCATACCTGATGGTCGACATGGCGCACATCGCAGGGCTTGTCGCCGGCGGCTGCCACATGAATCCCGTCCCGTATGCGGACGTCGTGACGACCACGACGCACAAGACACTCCGCGGCCCACGCGGCGGCATGATCCTGTGCCGGGAGGAATTCGCAAAGAAAATCGACAAGGCGATTTTCCCGGGCACGCAGGGCGGCCCGCTGATGCACATCATCGCGGCGAAGGCCGTCTGTCTTGGCGAGGCGCTGAAGCCCGAGTTCAAGGCTTATGCCGAGCAGACCGTGAAGAACGCGCAGGCGCTCGCGAAGGGTCTCATGGACCGCGGCATGAAGCTTGTCTCCGGCGGCACCGACAACCACCTGATGCTTCTCGACCTCTCGGAGGGCGAGCTGACCGGCAAGGAGCTCGAGCACCGTCTCGATGAGGTCTACATCACCGCGAACAAGAATACGATCCCGAACGAGCAGAGAAGTCCGTTCGTCACGAGCGGCGTGCGGCTCGGCACACCGGCAGTCACGACCCGCGGCCTCAAGGAAGCGGATATGGATGTGATCGCCGAGTGCATCTGGCGCTGCGCGACCGATTACGAGAACAGCGCCGATGCGATCCGTGAAAAGGTCACGTCGCTTCTGCAGGCGTACCCGCTTTACTAAAATTCCCGGAGGTAAAAACGCATGAGAGCACCGCTTGCCGACCGCATCCGGCCGCAGACGCTCGACGACGTCGTCGGGCAGCGGCATCTGCTGGGCGAGGGCAAGGCCCTGCGCCGGATCATCGAGTCCGGCATGATTCCGAATATGGTTTTCTACGGGCCTTCCGGCGTCGGCAAAACGACCGTAGCGTCCATCATTGCCCGCAACACGAATATGCACCTGTGCAAGCTGAACGGCACGACGGCCTCCACGGCCGATATCCGGGACGTCGTCGCCCAGGTCAACACGCTGCAGGCGGTGAACGGCGTGCTGCTTTACCTCGACGAGATCCAGTATTTCAATAAGAAACAGCAGCAGACGCTGCTCGAGTTCATCGAAAACGGCAGCATCACGCTGATCGCCTCCACGACGGAGAACCCGTATTTTTACGTGTACAACGCGATCCTGAGCCGCTCGACGGTCTTCGAGTTCAAGCCGGTCGAGCGCGAGGAGGTGGCCCGCGCGGTCGAGCGCGCTTTCCGGCTCCTCGCAGAGGAGAGCGGGCTTTCGCTCCGGCTGGAGGACGGCGTGGCCGCATACATCGCAATGGCGTGCGGCGGCGACGTGCGCAAGGCGATGAACGCCGCGGAGCTCTGCGCGGTTGCGGCGCAGGGCGGAGAGGAAGCGGTCGTCACGATGGCGCTCGCGCGGGAGCTGACGCAGCGCAGCGCGCTCCGCTACGACCGCAGCGGCGACGAGCACTACGACATCCTTTCGGCGTTTCAGAAATCGATGCGCGGGTCCGACCCCGACGCGGCGGTGCACTATCTGGCGCGGCTGCTGGAGGCGGGCGACCTGCCGTCCGCCTGCCGCAGGCTGATGGTCTGTGCGTGCGAGGACGTCGGCCTCGCGTGGCCGCAGATCATCCCGATCGTCAAGGCCGCGGTGGACGCCGCCATGATGGTCGGCCTGCCGGAAGCGCGCATCCCTCTGGCCGATGCGGTGATCCTCGTCGCGCTTGCGCCGAAGTCCAACAGCGGCGAAGCGGCGATCAACGCCGCAATGGCCGATATACAGAAGGGAAAGACCGGCAGCATCCCGCGCACTTTGCAGAATAAGCATTACGACAGCGCGGAGGTGCAGAACAAGGGCCAGTTCTACCAGTATCCGCACGACTTTCCCAACCACTGGGTCGACCAGCAGTATCTGCCGGATACGCTCCTCGGCGCCAGATACTACAGCTTTGGAGAAAACAAGAACGAGCAGTCCTTCAAGGCGTACTGGGAAAACATAAAAAAGCGAAGACAGTCATAATTATGAGACAGTGGCGATCCACTGGCATTGCACCGGGAGGCATTTCCCGGATTCAGAGAGGAAAGGATGATATTCGATGAACCCGGCAGTATTGAGCAATTTGTCGTACGGCATGTACGTGATCGGCACGAAGCAGGATGGACGGCCGAATGCCTGTGTGGCCACCTCGGTCGTGCAGGTTTCGAGCAGCTCGCCGGAAAAGGTGCTCGTCACACTCACGAAAGACACCCACAGCTGCGCGGCGATCCGTGAAAACGGGATCTTTACGATCTCCGTGCTCTCCACCGATACGCCGGCCAGCGTGATCGGCGCGCTGGGTTTGGTCAGCGGCAAAAACGCGGACAAGCTCAAAAACATCCGGCACAAGGTCCTCATCGAAGGGGTCCCGGTCGTGAAGGAAAACACCTGCTGCTGGTTCCTCTGCCGCGTGATCCAGTCGATGGACATGGGACAGGAAATCGTCTTCGGCGCAGAGATCATCGCGGGCAGCGACACGGCGATCGGCACGCCGATGACGTATGAGTATTACCGCGAGCAGATGCACGGCCTTTCGCCGGTCGGCTCGCCGACGTATATCCCGCCGGAAAAAACGTTTGACAAAAGCAGCGGGGAGAGCTTCGTCTGCTCTGTCTGCGGCTATGTGTACAGCGACCCGAACTTCAGTTTTGAAGAGCTGCGGGACAACTGGACCTGTCCGGTCTGCAAGATGCCGAAGAAGGCGTTTGTCCGCCGTACATACTGAGCGCGTCTGGCACTGTGCGCGGCGCCTGTCAGCATTCGGACACGAATAGAGTGAAAAAGCAAAAGCCTGCGGCTGGTTCCAGCGGCAGGCTTTCTCTGTGCTTTCGGGCGGGTTATTCGAAGTTGCGCACGCTCGTGCTCGGCAGATCGCCGAGGTTGTTCGACTCCGAGCCGTCCGGCAGGCTGCGCAGGTATTCGCTGCCGTTGCGGCTTGCGATCGCCACGCCGCGGATGCCGCCCTGCTTGGCGAGCGCGACGCCCTCGGACTTGGAGAGGATCGTGCCGTCCGAAAGCTGGTAGCCGGAGATTTTGCCGTTGTTGCGGATCAGCTTGGAAATGCTTTTGGCGTCTTTATTCGGAACCGGGTTCATGATGTTGATGTTTGCGGGCAGATTGCCGATTTTCTTGCTCATTTTGGCCATTCCTTTCTGAGAGGGTTTTCTTTCTCCTAGTGTCTCACGGTGTATGGGAAATATACGGCCGCCCCGTTTGCGGCGAAAAAATTTGCCGCTTTGCAAAAATTGCCGCAGCGCATTGCAATATCCGGGAAAATACGCTATAATACAGATATCTTAGTGCCGTGCGGCGGGAAAACACCGCGGCGCCGGCACAGAAAAAACAGGAGGGCTTCCATGAATTCGTGTGATAAAAAGCAGCTCAAGATCACGGCTGCAAAAGTCAGACTTGGAATCATCGAAGGTGTTTATAACGCCAAATCCGGCCACCCGGGCGGATCGCTGTCTGCTGCAGACATCTTTACGTATCTCTATTTTAAGGAGATGCGCATCGATCCGGAAAACCCGAAGTGCCCGGACCGCGACCGCTTTGTTCTGAGCAAGGGCCACTGCGCGCCCGGCCTGTATGCCACGCTGGCTGAGCGCGGCTACTTCTCCACGGAAGAGCTCAAGTCGCTCCGCCATATCGGCGCGATGCTGCAGGGCCATCCCGACATGAAGGGAACGCCCGGCGTGGATATGAGCTCCGGTTCCCTCGGCCAGGGCGTTTCCGCTGCCGTGGGCATGGCGCTTGCCGGCAAGCTGGACAACAAGGATTACCGCGTTTACACGCTGCTCGGCGACGGTGAAATCGAAGAGGGTCAGGTTTGGGAAGCCGCGATGTTCGCCGCCCACAAGAAGCTCGACAACCTCTGCCTGATCGTCGACTCGAACGGCCTGCAGATCGACGGCCCCGTCAGCGAGGTTGCGGGCCCCGAGCCGATCGACAAGAAGTTTGAGGCCTTCGGCTTTGACGTGCAGACCATCAACGGCCACTGCTTCGACGAGCTGGAAGCCGCCTTTGCACATGCCAAGACGGTGAAGGGCAAGCCGAGCGTCATTATCACCAAGACGACGAAGGGCAAGGGCGTTTCCTATATGGAAAATCAGGTTTCCTGGCACGGCACCGCGCCGAATAAGGAACAGTACGATGTCGCAATGCAGGAACTGACCGCTGCACTGCAGGAACTGGAGGGCTGCTGATATGGCTGAAATGGTTAAGAAGGCTACAAGAGAGAGCTTTGGCGAAGCGGTCACGGAGCTGGCCGCCGAATATCCCGATGTCGTTGTGCTGGACGCGGACCTTGCCGCAGCCACAAAGACCGGCATCTTCAAGAAAAAGTATCCGGAACGCTTCTTCGACTGCGGCATCGCCGAATGCAATATGATCGGTGTCGCGGCGGGCCTTGCGACCTGCGGAAAGATCCCGTTCGCGGCGTCCTTTGCGATGTTCTCCGCGGGCAGAGCGTTCGAGCAGGTGCGCAACTCGGTCGGCTATCCGAAGCTGAACGTCAAGGTCGTCGGCTCCCATGCGGGCATCTCCGTCGGCGAGGACGGCGCGACGCACCAGTGCTGTGAGGACATTGCGCTGATGCGCACGATCCCGGGTATGGTCATCCTCAACCCGAGCGACCACTACGAGATGAAGGCGGCCGTGCGCGCGGCGATCGAGCACAAGGGTCCGTGCTACATCCGTCTGGGCCGTCTGGCTGTGGAGAGCATCAACAACAACGACGACTATCATTTCGAGCTCGGCAAGGGCATCCAGCTCCGCGAGGGCACGGACATCACGATCGTCGCCACCGGCCTGATGGTTGCCGAGGCGGTGAAGGCGGCCAAGGCGCTCGAGGCCGAGGGCATCAGCGCAGAGGTCATCAACATCCACACGATCAAGCCGCTCGACGAGGAAATCATCCTCAATTCCGCGAAGAAGACCGGGCGCGTCGTCACGGTTGAAGAGCACAACATCATCGGCGGACTCGGCGAAGCCGTTGCGGCGGTGCTTTCCGAGAAGTGCCCGACGCCGGTCACGCGCATCGGCGTCAACGACGTGTTCGGCCACTCCGGCCCGGCCGTCGACCTGCTCAAGGAGTTCGGCCTTTCCGCAGAGCATATCGCTGAAGTCGTCCGCGAAAAGCTCGGCAAATAAGACGAAATAAAGTAAGCTCGAAGAGGGCGGCAGAACACAAAGCTGCCGCCCTTTTTGAATAGAAAGAAGCAGAAGTTTTTTTGGTATGGAGGATTTGTTGTGTCTGAAATCGAAAGGGTTCATGTCATTTACAAAACGCATCTGGACATCGGCTACACCAATATGGGGCAGACGGTGCTGGACAGCTACGTGCAGGAGCATATCCCGCACGCGATCGATCTCGCGCTGAAAATCAACACGCCGGAGCACAAGAAGTTCATCTGGACGGTCGGCTCCTTTTTGGTCGATTACTACAAGCGCCATGCGACGCCGGAGCAGCTCGAGAAGATGGACGAGGCGATCCGGCTCGGCTATTTTCGCTGGCACGGGCTTGCCGTCACCTCGCACACGGAGCTGCAGTCCCCGGAGGTGCTGGCGTACAACCTTTCGGTCAGCCGGAAGCTCGACCGCGCGTACGGCGTGCACACGATTGCCGCAAAGATGACGGACGTGCCGGGCCACACGATCGCGCTGGTGCGCCCGCTGTCCGAAGCCGGCATCCGCTACCTGCACATCGGCGTCAATCCGTCTTCGCGCGTCCCGCGTGTTCCAGAGGTTTTCCGCTGGCGGCGCGACGGGCACGAGGTGATCGTCCACTATTCCGCGCAGTACGGTCAGGCGATCTCGATCCCCGGCTTCGATGAGGCGCTGGAGTTTGCCCACACGAACGACAACCGCGGCCCGCAGGATGCGGCGCAGGTGGAGGCGGAGCTCGCCCGCATTCAGGCGAAGTATCCGGGCGCTGTCGTCGAGGCCTCGACGCTGGATGCGTTCGCCGCTTCTCTGGAAAAAATCCGCGACCGCCTGCCGGTCGTCGAGGAAGAAATCGCCGACACGTGGATCCACGGCGTCGGGTCGGATCCGTATAAGGTCTGCCGGTATAAGGCGCTGTGTGCGCTGGCGCACGAATGGCTCGCGTCGGGCCGGCTCACGGAGGACACGCCGGGCTATGCGGACTTCATGTGCAACCTGATGCTGATCGCCGAGCACACCTGGGGCATGGACTTCAAAAAGTACCTCGCGGATTTCAAGAACTGGACGAAGGCGGATTTCGAAGCGGCGCGCCGCACGGATACGACGACGCTCGACCTGCTCACAAACCGCAACGCCTCTCTGGTCGGCACGCTGGAATATGACCTCAGGAATTACTGCGGCGGCAAGTTCTCCGGCTCGTACTCGAAGTTTGAAGCGTCGCATGCGGAGCAGCGCGGTTATCTGTCGGCGGCGCTTGCCGAGCTGCCCGAAGCGCTGCGAAACGAAGCGCAGGCCGCGATGGATGCGCTTGTGCCGCAGTTCGATGCACGCGGCGAGGCGATTGCGCCCGGCGTGACGCATACCATCGCTGGGTGGCAGGTGCGCTTCGGTGGAGGCGGCGAAATCGCCTACCTCGCGCAGAACGGGCACGCCTGGGTGCGCGACGGCGAGCTGGGCCGCTTGCAGTATGAGGTGTTCGACGCGAAGGATACGACACTGGCGTTTTATCGGTACAACCGCGACTTTGCCCACACGGGCGGCTGGGCCGAGGCGGACTTCTCCAAGCCCGGCCTCGAAACGGCCGAGAATCTGCGCCACACCTGCTACGCGTTTGCGCTGGAGCGCTTGACGCAGACGGGTGACACGGTGATCGCGACGGTTCGCGGGGACGGCGAGGCTGCGGAGGAATACGGCAGCCCGCGCCGCGCACAGCTCATCTATACGTTTGAGCAGGATGCGGTGCACTGCCGCCTGCAGTGGTTCGAAAAGGACGCCAACAAGATCCCCGAGGCGCTCTGGCTGCACTTCGGGTTCGACGTGGAAAACCCGAACCGCTGGAAAATGCAGAAGCTCGGCCAGCTGATTTCTCCGCTCGACGTGGTCGCGGGCGGCAACCGCAAGCAGCATGCGGTCGAAAGGCTGTGCTATTCCGGTGCGGACGGCACGGTGACGGTCGAATCGCTGCATGCGCCGCTTGTCAGCGTCGGCAGCCGGAACCTCTACAACCTCGACGACAAAATCGAGAGCATGGAGGACGGCTTCTACTTCAACCTGTTCAATAACCGCTGGGGCACGAACTTCAAGATGTGGTGCTCCGACGACTGCCTGTTCGACTTCGTGATCCGCATCGAAACGAACCCGCAGATTTGACAATTCCATAAAAAAGGAGCAGGCCTGCGCTTCGGTTCAGGCCTGCTCCTTTTATTGTGCAGAGAATCATGTGAAAAGCGGGAGGCTCACAGCACGCGCTCGTAGCCGATGCGCGGCGCGCCGTCCGCCAGATAAATGGTGCCGCAGCACACATAGCCGTTTTTCTCCAGCGTGTGCTGCATGATGGCGTTGTCTGCGTGCGTGTCGCAGCGCAGGGAGGGGACGCCGGCCGCGCGGGCGAGCTCCGCGCAGTAGTCCATGAATCTGGAGGCGGCGCCTTTGTTTTTCGCCTGCGGCGCCACGGCGATGCGGTGGATGATGCCGTAGACAGGCGCGTCTGTCCGCCAGCTTCCGCCGCAGATCCGGTCGTATGTCGCCTCGTGGCCGACATACACGGCGGCCGTGGCGATCACCGCGCCGTTTTCCACAAGGACGCGGCCCGTGCCGTTTTCAATGTCGGCGCGGATGGAATCCGCATTCGGGTAGCCGTCCTGCCATTGGTCGACGCCGCAGGCGCGCAGGGCGAGCTTTGCCGCGTCCAGTATCCGGAGGATGTCGGGCAGGTCGTTTAGTACAGCATTTCGAATTTGCATGGGCGAATGTTCCTTTCCTATGGCGATGCGCAAACCTGATTATACGCGTTTTCCGGGCAGGAATCAAGCCTTGCGGGCGGCCCCCCAAGAAAAATTGCACGAAGTGCAATCTGCAATACAGAGAAAAGATTACAAAATTGGAACCATATTTTTGCAAAGTTAACAATAAAAATCGTTGACATATTAGATTAAATTTGTTAATCTAATAACAAGAAGTGTAAAAAGAAAGAGGATCGAACAAAAAGACACAGGAGTAACCCCAGGTAGCCGCAATCGCCAAGAGCAGAAAATTTTTCTGTTAAAATAAAGGAGGCTGTTACTGTGAAAAAGAAGCTGTTTTGTTGCGTAATCGCTTTTATGCTGATGGTTGCCGGCTGCGCCGAGCTGCCGACGGCGAGCTATGCGGACGGCAGTCCGGAAAGCAGTGAAAGTGCGTCGGAATCCCAGAATAGTAAAGACGAATCGAAAGTATCCGCGGTAGAAAGCGGCGGTATCACATCGCTTCCGCCAAAGGAAGTCAGTGCTGATACGCTGCGAATATGCGTTGATATCGATTATGTACTTCCTGGATCTGAGCGTGACACGCAGATCGGTATGGATCGGTTTCTTCAGCTTGCGGCGGAAAAAGGCGGCCCGACGGACGTTGCGGTCGAATATATACCGGCTTCCGGCGCGGAGCGTGAAATTGTATTGGAGAACCTTCGTGTAGAGCTGATGTCTGGTAAGGGTCCGGATTTATTCATTTTGTCTGGAAGTTCGATTGGACAGGGGGCACTGTTTCCGCTGATTGAGGTTTCGATGCGCTCCGGTGTATTTCTTCCTTTGGATACCTACATAGAAAACGCGCAATTCATGGAGTGGGATAAGCTGACTCCTAAAGTGATGAAAGCGGGCAGAACCGAAGAGGGACAACTTGTTGTACCTTTGACGTACACGATGCCGATTACCTTTTACCGGAAATCGGAGGTTTCGCACACGCCCTCCATGGAAATGACATGGCAGGATATGGTGACCGATGAGACTGGTATCTTGAGGAATGCTGCTTCGGCTGAAGTATCGGCTTTTAGCCTTGTTTCGGCTTTAGGGGAATTAGCAGACTTTGATGAAAAGAAATTATTGTTTTCGGAGGAAGAACTTCTCCAATGCGTGAAAGATGTGATTGCGATCGAAGAAGCTATCCAAAATGGGGAATTTGATCACTTACCGAGCTTTGAGAAAAGAGAAATCGGAGTTCGGTATGGGTTGAGTTGGAAAACAAGTCTAAAGGAAGACGGCTTAAAAGAAGATGAGGCAACAACTATGATCCCCATTTATTCGGATAATGGAGGCGTAACGGCAACCATCACAAATTATGCCTGTATCAATCGAAACTCAGAACACGCGGAGGAAGCGTTCTACATGCTGGATTTGCTGTTAAGCCGGGAAGTGCAGCAGGAAGCCGGTTGGTATAAGCTATATCATATCTGGTGCCAATCAGGAGGAAATGCTGTTCCGATGCATATGGATTTGATGCAGGAGGACTATCCGATTACGACGGAATCATCGTGGTTTATGACAGAGGAAAACTTTGCAGCGTTCAGTGCTGTACGTGAGCAAATTACGCAGGCGAGCTTCCGAGGTAGCTTAGACGCGCAGCTTGAGGATTTAATGTATGCATGTCTCGGAGGGCAGCCGGGAAGCGTACCAGAAGAAACTGTGGAAGAGCTTGTGGCGGAAGCTTATAAAACAATGGAAAAAATGCTCAGCGAGTAACCTAAACCGAAGCGGCCGGGGAAGCGCGGTTTTGCGCCTTGCCCGGCCGCTTTGGTGCTTCCATCGCAGTAAATTGCTGAAAAAGAAAATTACAAAATTAAAACCATATTTTTGCAAAGTTAACAATAGAAATCGTTGACATATTAGATTAAATTTGTTAATCTTATGACAAGAGGTGTAAAGAGAAAGAGGATCGAACAAAAAGATACGGGAGTAACCCCGGGGTAGCCGCAATCGCCATAAAACAGAAATATTTTCTGTTAAAATAAAGGAGGCTATTATTGTGAAAAAGAAGCTGTTCTGTTGTGTAATCGCTTTGATGCTGCTTGTTGCCGGCTGCGCTGAGCTGCCGACGGCGAGCTATGCGGACGGCAGTCCGGAAAGCAGTGAGGCGGGGACCTCGTCCGCGGTGGCTACGGAAGCGCCAGAAAGCAGCGCGGAGGAGCCTGTGGAGCAAAAGGAGTTCGACCCCAATGCGCTGCGCATCTGCATAGATCAGCTATCCTCTATAGTGGGAGATGAGAGCGATCGCCTTTTGACGCAGCTTGAAATCGATCTTAAATCCAGAATTCAGGCGGCGGGCGGTCCGGAAAATATTGAGTTTGATTCGATTCCGAACGAGGGAAGCGCACGGAAAATCGCGATAGAACGCATCCGCACGGAAATCATGGCGGGAGAAGGGCCCGACGTTTTCATCGTTGCGAGTTCAAATTGGCTGTTCCCGATCCCGGAAAAGGCGATGCAGGAGGGCGTGTTTCTGACGCTGGACGAATATATACAGAATGCGGAGCTGGGGGACTGGGACAGCCTGACACAGCCCGTTCTGGAGGCTGGCCGGACAGAAGAGGGCCAGCAGCTCGTCCCGATGAAGTATACGCTGCCCGTTACAACTTATCTCAAAGAGAGCGTGCCGGAGATGCCGCCGACTGGTACGACATGGCAGGATATGCTGGCGGATGAGACCGGTATCCTGCGCCGTGCGGCGTTGATGCACAGAGACGCACAAGGAGAATTTGATATGCTGCCAGAGGATAGCGTTTTGCCTGTCTTGGGAGAATTCGCAGACTACGAGACGGGCGAGCTCCTGTTCTCGGAGGAAGAACTGCTGAATGTCACGGAGGAGCTGCTGGCGCTGGACGAGGAAATCAACGCCGAAGGCTTTATGGAGTTTCCGGAGTATTTGCAGGGGCGGTTTGACGGCCAGAATTTGGCAACAATAAATGCAGGTTCAGGTGAAGCTTCGTCTATAACCAAAGAGACGCCGGTGACCATAATTCCGATTTATTCCGAAAACGGCGATGTGACGGCGACGGTACAGGCGTATACGGGAATCAACCGGAATACGAAGCATCCGGAAGAGGCGTTCTTTGTGGTGGATTATCTGATGAGCGCGCAGGCGCAGCAGGAACTGAGAATTTTCTACATGTCTGGTGGCTTTCCAGTCAATGAAGCCGTTCTGTCGGAGGAATACCCGCAGCAGGGTGGAGCGGTCTATCTCACCGATGAAAACTTCGAAGCGGTCAGCAATTTGCGGGACCAGATTTCAAAGGTGTATTTTGAAAACGATTTGGTGCGGACGTTGAGTGGCTCGTATGGCACGTGCAGGGTAATACAGTCCGGTGAGATAACGGATCAGACTGTGGAAGGCGTAGTCGCAGAAACATATGACGCGCTGAAGCAGATGCTCAGCGAGTAAAGCTGATTTTAGCCGGACAGGAGATGGTCGTCTATGCGCAAAACTTATCATGCTTATCTGTTGATTGCGCCGCTGATGGCGGGGTGCCTGCTCTTTTACATCATCCCGTTTGTCCTGATTTTGCGCCATTCCTTTTTGCGCGGCAGCGGCCAGTCGGCGGAGTTCCTCGGGCTGGACAACTACATCGAGGTTATCGGCAGCGAGGCGTTCGCGCTGGCTTTCGGCAATTCCATGAAGTTCCTCGCCGTGGGGCTGCCGCTCATCATGCTGCTTTCCTATCTGATCGCGCTGCTTTTGCAGCATCAGGTGGACCGGCACAAGCTGCTGAAATCCGTGTTTCTGTTTCCGTACATTATGCCGGTTGCGGGCACCGTGCTGCTGATCAACCTGCTTTTCTCTGAGACCGGGCTTGCAAACGGCTTGCTTTCCGCGCTCGGCCTGCCGGTGCAGCAGTGGCTGCGCGGGGCGAACGCCTTTTGGGTCATGATCCTCCTGTATCTGTGGAAAAGCACCGGCTACAGCGCAATCCTGCTGCTGGCGGGCCTTGTCACGATCCCGGGGGAGCAGTACGAGTCCGCCGATCTGGACGGCGCCTCCGGCTGGCAGAAATTCTGCTATATCACGACGCCGCAGATGTGGTACTCCGTGTTCTTCGCCGCGATCTTTGCGGTAATCAATGCGTTTAAGTGCTTCCGGGAGATTTTCCTGATCGGCGGCGAGCATCCGGTCGATGAGCTTTATATGCTGCAGCACTTTATCAACAATACGTTCAGCAACCTCAATTATTCCAAGGTCGCCGTGGCCTCTGTGCTGCTGCTTATCATCATCGTCGTGTTCTTCGGCGTGTTCTACGCGTTTGTCAACCGAAAGGAGGCGTTCCGGGAATGAAAAGGGTCCGGGCCGTTCTCACGGGCGCATTCGCCTTTGTGCTGATCGTCCTCTGCATTGCGCCGTTTGCCTACGTGCTGCTCCGCAGCTTCTGGACCGACGGCGGCATCACGTTTCAATCGTATTACGATGTGTTCCTCGGCTCGCCGCAGTATCTCTTCCGGTTCTGGAAAAGCCTTGGGCTGGCGGTCTGCATCGCGTTCGGTCAGCTGTTCATTTCGATTCTTGCCGGGTACGGCTTTGCGAAATACAAGTTCCCGGGCAGGAACGCGCTCTTTTTCCTGCTGATGATCCTCATGACGCTGCCCGTGCAGGTCATGCTGATCCCGAATTATCTGATGCTGAGCTACATGAACCTGCTCGACACGTACGCCGCGCTGATCCTGCCCTCCGTTTTCATTCCGCTCGGCACGTTTATTCTCACGCAGAGCTTCAAGTCCATTTCGGAATCGGTCATCGACGCCGCCATGCTGGACGGCTGCGGCGTGCCGCGCATTTTGACGCTGGTGGCGGTTCCGATGAACAAGAGCGGCATCATCTGCGTTTTCCTGCTTTCTTTTCTGGACGCATGGAACATGGTGGAGCAGCCGATCGCTTACCTCAAAAGCTTTGACCAGTACCCGATTTCGGTCGCGCTGGCGTATGCGCCGCCGACCGATACGACCGTGCATCTTGTCTGCTGCATACTCGTCGTGCTGCCTGCGCTGTTCCTGTTCACGCTTTTCAACAGGGAGCTGGTGGAGGGCATCGTTCTCGCGGAGGTGAAGTAAGATGAAACGCAGAGTTCTGTGCGTTTTCTCCCTGATTTTCTGGCTGATTATTCTCTGCACCGTCCTTTCCGCACGCGTGGAACAGCTGATGATGCCGACGGTGGAGGTGGAGGAGCTGAACATGCCCCTGCCGGAAACGTCGATTTCCGCGGACGCCCTGTTCTATGACGAGTTGGGCATGCATCTCTACAAGACGGCGCAGGGCTTCGGCTGGGATACCGGCATGCGCGTTTACGAGTATGATGGGTTCATTCTGGATGACGGCCGGTTGTCGCAGCTGGACTACGGCTGGTTCATCCTGTATGCAACGCGCGACCTGCGGCTTGGGGAGGAAGTGCTCGTCCGCGAGGAGCCCTATCTGTATATGGACGACACCTGGGTGGCGATCTATCCGAACGGCGTCCCGGCATACAACTTTGCGTCGGATACGATGACCGCGCTGGCGCAGACGGATACGGCGCTGCTGGTTTCGGCGCCCGGCGCGGATTACCCGTTCATGGAGGGGCGCGCCCGCGCCAGCGTTGAAACGGAGAAAAGCTTCGACTACTACATGCAGGCGCCGGACAGCTCGGTTTACAGTTTGAACGACCTGTACCGGTTCATGAACAGCATCTTGCTGCTGGCGCTGCTGATTTCCCTGATCCTGTTTTCCATTGCGATCTGGGTGCGCTGCTGCAAATTGTCGAGAGAGCGCAAAAAGAACCGCTGGGCGCTGGTGCGCAACGGCTTTCTGGCCGTGCTGGTCGTGACCGGCATCGTGCTCGTCTCGCAGTGGATCAATCTGCCGAACTCGCTTCTGCCCAAGACCCGCATCACGGATTTTTCGTATTATGCTGCGGAATTCAGCGCGCTTTTCTCTGCGCTGCATGATCTTGCGGGGCAGGGCGGCGCTGCGGCCGAAAATGCGGTCCGCTATGCGGAAAGCCATGTGATTCTGGCCGGGGTGGTCGTGCTGGCGGGGATCCTGCTGTCTGTGGGAAAAATCATCTTCGGCGCATGGCGGGATAAGATCCGTTCCAAGCCGAAGCCAAAGCATGCGGCATGGTAAACCATGCCGCTTTTGCGCGGAAGGGAAGCGGCGATCGGCGTGTTTTCAAATCGGCGCAAATAATGCTTGCCTTTTCGTGCAAAAGCGTGTATAATATTTGAGCACGAGAAAACGTGCGCTTTGAGCGAATCCAAAAGGGCAAGGCGGTTGAAGAGACCGTGGAATATGCGAGCGGACAGGTCTGCGCGGCGAGACACCGTGAACCATGTCAGGCGGGGGACCGAGCAGCATTAAGCGGATCGTCTGGTGCGATGCAGGTCGCCTGTCCGTTCACATATTCCACGAACGGCCGCCTTGCTTTTGGTTTATAAAGGCAGAGAGGGGAGGGTGCCGCTTGTATAAGGCGCTGTACAGAAAATACCGGCCGCAGCTTTTTGCGGATGTGGTCGGCCAGCCGCAGGTGACCGTCACGCTGAAAAACGAGCTGATGGCGGGGCGGATTTCGCACGCGTACCTGTTTACGGGTTCGCGCGGAACCGGTAAGACGACCTGCGCGAAGATTCTCGCCAAGGCCGTCAACTGCCTGGACCCGCAGGACGGCGACCCGTGCGGCGTCTGCCCGGTCTGCCGCGGTCTCGACGACGGGTCGATCCTCGACGTTGTGGAGATCGACGCGGCGAGCAACAACGGCGTCGACAGCATCCGCGCCCTGATTGAGGAATCGAACTTTACGCCGGCAAGCGCCAAATACCGCGTGTACATCATCGACGAGGTGCACATGCTCTCGGTGGCGGCTTTCAACGCGCTTTTGAAAACGCTGGAGGAGCCGCCCGCGCACGTGATCTTCATTCTGGCGACGACCGAGGTGCACAAGCTGCTGCCGACGATCCTCTCCCGCTGCCAGCGCTTTGATTTCCGGCGTATTGCGCCGGAGGACATCGCCGAGCGCCTCGAGCTCGTCTGCGAGCGGGAGCACGTGGAGATCGACCACGACGCGGCGATGCTGATTGCCGTCACTGCGGACGGCGGCATGCGCGACGCGCTCTCAATTCTCGACCAGTGCATCGGCCGCAGCACGGGTGTGGTCAGCTATGCGCTCGTGGCGGAGACGGCGGGCCTTGCCGGCCGCGGCCATCTCGAGGAGCTCGCACTGTGCATCCATCGGGGCGATCGTTCCGGCGCGCTCGAAAAGATCGATGCGCTGTACAAGGCTTCGAAGGACATGGGGCGGCTCTGCGAGGAGCTTGCGGGGTATTTCCGCAGCCTGATGCTGATTAAAACGATGAAGGATGCGAGCGGCATCGTCGACGCGGTCGGCGAAGAGTTTGACCGGATGACGAAGCTCGCGGTTACCATGGATCTTTCGGCGATCCTGCACGGTCTGGATGCTTTCCAGAGCACGCTGTCGCGGATGAAAACCGGAAACAAGCGGACGGAGCTGGAAATGACCTTCATCCGGCTCTGCTCTCCGGAGCTGGATACCTCGCCGGACGCGCTGCTGCGCCGCATCGAAGCGCTGGAACGCGGCGGCGGGCTGCGCCGCGCGGTGCAGCCGGTACAAAACGCCGAGGTTTCCGTTCCGCAGGCGCCGCCGGAGCTCGCGGCAAAGCGGGAGGAAGCGCCGAAAAACACGCAGCGTTCCAGCGCCGCTTCCATCGAAGAGCTTTCCAGCAAAGCGGAGCCGTTCGATGCGTGGCCGGAGATCATCGCGATCATGAAGAATTATTCGCACTCGGTGGCGGCCGCCTTCAACGGGTCTTCCGCCTACGTGAACGGCGAGTATATGCTGATCGAGGCGCCGCAGATCGCGTTTGACCTGCTGAAGCGCGCGAGCCAGCGCGACAAGATGCGCGAGGCGATCCAGCAGGTGACCGGGCGCGTCTATAAGCTCGGACCGTATAAGCCGCCTGCAGCGACAGCGGACAGCGGTTCAAAGCCGCAGAATACGCTGGACAGCTTCATCCGCGACATGCAGGATGCCGGCGTTGAAATTGAAGAAAAATAATTCTGAAGGACAAGGAGTTTTATACGATGAAAGCACGTTTACCACAGGGTATGGGCGGCGGCGGAGCCGCCAACCTGCAGCAGCTGGCCCGTCAGGCGCAGAAGATGCAGGAGAAGATGGAGGAAATCACCACGGAGCTCGAGGCCAAGACGTATACGGCGACCTCGGGCGGCGGCGCGGTTTCCGTTGCCGTGACCGGCAAGATGGAAGTCAAGACCATCGACATCAAGCCGGAAGTCATCGACCCGGACGACGCGGAAATGCTCGGCGATCTCGTCACGGCGGCGGTCAACGAGGCGCTGCGCGCGGCGGCGGCTGAAAAGGAAGAAAAGCTCGGCGCGCTTTCCGGCGGCATGAGCATTCCGGGGATGTTCTGATATGCCCGGCTATCATGTCCCGCCGCTGGAACGGCTTGTCGATAAATTCGAAAGCCTGCCCGGCGTCGGCCACAAATCCGCACAGCGCATCGCGTATTATGTGCTCGGGCTCAGCCGGGAAGAGGCGCAGAGCTTTGCGCAGGCGATTCTCGACGCGCACGAAAATATCCACTACTGCTCGGTCTGCTGCAACCTGACGGATGGCGACCTGTGCCCGATCTGCCGCAGCGACAGCCGCGACAAATCGATCATCTGCGTGGTGGAGGACCCGCGCGACGTCTTTGCGCTGGAGCGCACGAACGAATTCAACGCGACGTACCATGTGCTGCACGGCGCGATTTCCCCGCTCGGCGGAATCGGGCCGGATCAGCTCAAAATCAAGGAACTCCTGAAGCGCGTGCAGGACGGCACGGTGAAAGAGGTCATCATGGCGACGAACCCGACGGTTGAGGGAGAGGCGACGGCCATGTACATCTCCCGGCTGTTGAAGCCGCTCGGCATCCGCGTCACGCGCCTGGCTTACGGCATCCCGGTCGGCGGCGATCTCGAGTACGCGGATGAGGTCACGCTTTCGCGTGCGATCGAGGGACGCCAGGAGCTTTAAGCGACAGCTTTCGGTTGACAGAACCGTGTTTTTGTAGTATAGTATTTTTCCTGAATTTAAAGAAAGCGAGGGTAGGCCGATGGCAAAAGCAGAAAACCGAACGATTGCGCAGAATAAAAAGGCCTACCACGACTACTTTGTCGAGGAGAGCCTGGAGGCCGGTATCGAGCTTTTCGGTACGGAGGTCAAGTCGCTGCGGCAGGGGCGCTGCAATCTGAAAGATGCGTGGTGCTCCGTTGTGGACGGCGAAATGCTCCTGAACGGCTGCCACATCAGCGCATACGAGCAGGGGAATATTTTCAACCGCGACCCGATGCGCGTCCGGCGCCTGCTGCTGCATAAGCGGGAGATCATGCGTTTGCTCGGCCTTTCCAAAACGGCCGGATACTCGCTGATTCCGCTGTCCATGTATTTTAAAGGATCGCGCGTCAAGGTGCAGGTCGGTCTGTGCAGGGGCAAAAAGCTTTACGACAAGCGCGCCGACATGGCTGAGCGCGACGCCAAGCGCGACATGGATCGTGCGCTCAAGGAAAGAAACAGATAAACAGCGGCTTTTGCCGCTTCCCATGGGGATGTAAAGGTTTCGACGGGGGTTGGGAGCCCTGGTAAGCGAGTAGCGGTGCGGGACCGCTATAAAATCCGCAAACTTAAAAAACAAACGACAACGATACTGTTGCTGTTGCTGCTTAATTAAGCAGCCGTTCTTACCCGCAGTACCGCGGGCGGGATAAGAGCGTCGACTAGCGGTGAACGTGTGCAGGGCTACGCCTTTACCCCTGCCATGCATAAAAGGCTACCAAAGTGCAGAGCCTGCCGTTCGGCGCTGCACGGCGGGAATTTCAAAAGACCGGATACACTCGTAGAAAGCCTTGGTAACTGACTTTCGGACGCGGGTTCGACTCCCGCCATCTCCACCAGAGTAGGAAGCGTCGAACTATTCTTCTTTCGGAATGAGTTCGCGCTT
>DSLFC04101__coassemble_351_pt1 | contig 38906 bp, 40 predicted proteins | sample DSLFC04101__metabat2_high_PE_006 | metagenome-assembled genome bin DSLFC04101
GCGAGGATATTGCGGATGTCGGCTTCCGTGATGTCCACGCAGCTGATCGGGAGCACCGGCACGCCGTACCGCTCGGCGCGTTCGGCCGCAAGGCGGCGCGCCTCCTCCGTATTCGGGTACACGCAGTTCAGTAGCACGATATACGGGCGGTTCGTCGCCTTGAGCTCGCTGATCACGCGCTCCTCGGCCTCCTCGTACTCCTCGCGCGGGATGTCGCTGATGCTGCCGTCCGTCGTGATGACGAGGCCGATCGTCGAGTGCTCGGTGATGACCTTCTGCGTGCCGATCTCCGCGGCCATGTTGAACGGGATCGGCTCGTCGTACCACGGCGTGCGCACCATGCGCGGCTGGTCCTCCTCGATGTACCCGAGCGCGCTCGGCACGATGTAGCCGACGCAGTCGATCATGCGGACGCTGAACTCCGCCGTGTCGTCCATCTTGACCGTGACCGCCTGCTCGGGGATAAACTTCGGCTCGGTCGTCATGATCGTGCGCCCGGAGGCGGACTGCGGCAGCTCGTCGACCGCGCGGTCGCGCGCCGCGTCGTCCTCGATGTTCGGAATCACGATCGTGTCCATGAATTTCTTGATGAATGTGGATTTGCCGCTGCGCACGGGGCCGACGACGCCGATGTAGATCTCGCCGTTTGTGCGCGCCTGCATATCCCTGTATACGTTAAAGCCTTCCATACTGCGTGCATCCCTTTCCTTTCTGCCTGTTTTTTCTGCGCGTTATTTCCGGCATATGATCATCGGCCGGTCCTCGGTCAGCGTGTCGCCGGTGCAGTTGTTGTGCGCCTGAATCGCCGAGACGCGCGCCTTGTAGCGCTTTGCAATGTCCCAGATCCGCTCGCCGCAGGCGGCGTAATAGACCGCGGCGCAGCAGGCGTCGCAGGCAGCGGTCTCGTCGAGCTCGGCGGATTCGACCGCGCGGACCGGGTACACGCAGCGCACCTGCTCCGCAACGGAGAGCTCCGCCGTGCACTCGAGCGCGCCCGCGTCCGTAATCGTGAAGCGCACCGCCGTGATTTCGCCCGAGGCGCTCAGCCTGCCGTCTCCCGGCGATTCGCGGCTGTCGGTAAAGTCGAGCATGCGCTCGAGGAACGCCATGCGCTTTTCCTTCGTCTGGTACAGCACGCAGACGCTGAACTTGCCGCGCACGGCCGCGCTTTCCTTTTCGGTGAACGCGGAAAGCGAGAGCCCGTCGCACCAGAGGTCGACGACGCGTTCGAGGTCACCGTCCGGGATGCGGATCGTGTCGCTCACCTTGATCTGCCGCGCGGGCAGCTGCTCGCAGCGCTCGAGCGACGCGTTCTTGTATTTGGCCTCCAGCGCGCCGCGGATCGAAAACGCGTCGCTGACGGCGCAGACCGTGCACGGCTTTGTGAATTTCACGCAGAACGTCGGCTTGAGGTAGAGGTTGAGGATCATGTACTCGCCGACGCTGTCCTCCCGCGGCTGAATCGTGCACTCGCCGCTCGGGCAGCAGACCGACGCCGTGCACGTTTCGTCGACGCCGGCGCACTCGACCGTCTGCGTGAACGGCAGCTCGCAGGCCATGCGCTCCGGCAGCGCGGTGTCGGAAAACGTGCGGTACAGGATCTCGACGCACGCGCGCCCCGTGATCGTCGCCGCGCCGTCGGAAAGCTGCACGCTGTCGATCTGGTACCGCACGCCGCGCCGCAGGACCGTTTCAATCGGCGGCTTGCCGTTCTGCAGCTCGATGTTTTCCTCGAGAATGAACGTGTGCATGCAGCAGCCGACGGCGCGGGACGCCGCGTACGTATCGCAGTGCGTCTCCACAAGGTCGCTTTCGATCCGCTCGGCCAGCTCGGTCCTGCGCACGGCCGTCACGGAAATATTGAAGCCGAGCGTGATGTGCATGTCAACCCGGCGGGCGTTCATCGCGCGGCAGGTCATATGCTGCACGAACGGACGCACGACGGCCGTGGCCCCCTCCGTGCTGCCGTTCAGCCGGACGTTGAAGGAAAACTCCTTCTTCGTATCGAAGCCGCGCACGCACTCGCCCTTCGCGTCGAGATACAGCACGCGGATGTCGGCCGCGCCGTCCACCGATAAGCTGTCCCCGATCACGGCAGCGGAAACGACCTCCGGCGTGACGATGCACTTGAGGATCTTCTGGATATCCGCGCAGTAATCCGGCAGGCTGTATTCCGTATCGACGGGGCACTCGTGGGTGGACTCCATAATCTGTTCAAAGCCTTCATAGAGCTGATTGCCTGTAGTGAGCCGCATAAAATCTTCTCATCCTTTCACTGCCCTTTGATTTCTGCTTCATTACTATGAGGCGCGGTGGGACAATATGCACGCATAAAAAAAGAGGCCGAAGCGCAGCCTCCGGAGAGGCGGCTTCGGCTTCGGCCGTTTGCCGGGCAGCGGCTGCATGTTCCGCCGCGCCGGGCTTTATGGGGTTCAGGGCTCCTTCGGCAGCTTTTTGATGCCGAACATGCGGCGCAGCACAAATCCCATGAACCCGTTTGCGTTAAGTACGACAACCTTCATGCCTATGGTCACTCACCTTTCTGCAGGGCGCGCCGGCGGCTCCCCCGGCTGCACGTTTTCGCGCAGCCGTCGGGCGCACGCGCTATCCGCGCGGCCCTGCGCCGATCAGCAGCGGACGATCATGACGCCGAGCGCCACCATGATGACCGCAGCGACAAACAATGTGAACCCCGAGGGGCTGATGCTCGCAAGGATCATGCCGAGGCCGAAGGCAGCGGCGCACACGGCGCGCTGGCGGCGGTCCGCAAGGCAGCCGTGCAGGCAGAATTTCGGTTTACGCAAAACCGGCACCTCCGTTTCCCGGAAACTCGCCCCGAAGGGTTATTCCAGTATATACGGAAGTGCCGAAATGTGTTACACGGAACGGCGCCGCGCGCTTCCCGTGCGTATTCTATGGTTTTGGCGCTTACGCCTTCGGCGTGTAGAGCACGACGATCGCGCAGCCGATGTTGACGCGGATCTCCGCGCGGTCGGCCACGATGCTGTTGCTCGCGCCGAGCGTGGAGCCGGCCGAAAGGTTGTGCTGGTAGAGCGGGTACTCGAGGCCCTCGTACGTCACGTTGCAGGAGGCGCCGTCGAACGGGAAGACCGAGACGGTCGCGCCCTTGAGCTCCGTGAACACGATGCGCCCGCCGCGCAGCACGAAGACCTTCGTGTCCTCGGTGCAGAGCACGCCGCTGTCGCCGTGGTTGGCGATGGCCAGCAGCACGTTGAGGTTTCCGACGGAATGGTCGAACCGGTCGCCGCCGAGGCAGCCGACCAGCACGAAGGATGTCATGCCGAGCTTCTGCCCGATCATCACCGCGCCCATCGTATCCGTCACATCCTTGTGCACCGGCAGCGTGACCGTGCGGATGTCCTTCGGCGGGCGCTTCTGCGCCGAATCGAAATCGCCGATGACGAGGTCGGGCCGAATGCCGAACCGCACCGCGTTGTCATAGCCGCCGTCCGCGCAGATCACATAGTAATCCGCGGGGTCGAACTCCTGAAATACCGCATCCGACTGCATCGGCACCGCGCCGATGATCATACATTTTTTGTCTTTGATAGCTGCCACTCCCTTATATCCTTGACTTCGTTGTACATGGCGATGTAGCTTTCGAGCCGCGACCGGGAGATCTTGCCCGCCTCGACGGCCGCGAGCACCGCGCACCCTTTTTCGCAGGTGTGCGAGCAGGAGGTAAACCGGCATTCGCCGAGGTACGGCTCGAATTCCCGGAAGCCGTGCGGCAGCTCCTCCTTGCGGAACAGCTCATACCGCTCGATGTCCATTGTGGAAAAGCCGGGCGTATCGGCCACATAGCCGCCCTCGACCGGGTAGAGCTCCACGTGGCGCGTCGTGTGGCGCCCGCGGCCGAGCTTCCGGCTGACCTCGCCGGTCTCGAGCACGAGCTGCGGCATCAGGCTGTTCAGCAGCGTGGACTTGCCGACGCCCGAATTGCCCGTAAACGCCGAGACGCAGCCCGCAAGCTCCGGCCGCAGCGTTTCGATGCCGTCCGGCTCTGCGGCGGAAACGAAATACGTGTGCAGCCCGATGCCGCCGTAGATGTCCCGCAGCGCCGAGGCGTCGTCGAGGTCCGTCTTTGTAAAGACGAGAACCGGCTCGATGCCCTTGAGCTCCGCGGCCGCGATCGTCTTGTCGATGATCAGCGTGCTCGGCTGCGGGTCGCTGACCGAGGAGACGACGAAGAGCTTGTCGAGATTGGCCAGCGGCGGCCGCACGAGGAAATTCCTGCGCGGCAGGATCTCCGTCAGATAGCCCTCGTCGTTTTCATCCACCGTGAAGCGCACGCGGTCGCCCGCATAGGGCGAGATGCGCTCCTTCCGGAATTTTCCGCGCGCACGGCACGGATGCAGGCCGTCCGCGTCCTGCACGTAATAGAAGCCGCCGATGCCCTTGAGCACCAGGCCCGTCCGTTCCAGCTGCATAGGCCGCCTCAGTGCGTCGTGACCGGGCCGGTCGGCGTATCGCCGGTCCCCGTACCGGCGTCCGGGGCGGGCGTCGGCGTCGGTTCCGCCGTGGGCTCCGGCGTCGGCGTCGCAAACGCGATCTGCGAATGGACGTCGATGCTCTCGGTCTCGTAGTTGATCTCCGCCGTGATGTAATCCTGTCCGTTCAGGCGGATCGTCAGGCTCGAGCGGCCTGTGCCGGTGAAATCGGCGCCGCTGTACGAGGAGACCGAGGGGTTCACAACGCGGCTGTCGAACAGCTCGCCGTCCACGTAGATGCTCATTTCAAGGTCTTCCGAAACGCCGCTGGGCAGCGGGATGTCGTAGTGCACGGTCTTTTCCGCGCCGCGGCCGGAGCTGACCACCAGGTTGACGGCGGAGCCTTCGGAGACACGCGTGCCGCCTTCCGGGTCGGACGAGAGCACGGTGCCCTCCGGCTGGTCGCTCTCGTCGTCGTACGAGACCGAGCCGCGCACAAGGCCGTTCGCCTCCAGGTCGCTCTCCGCCGTCGAAAGCGAGGAGCCGACGACGTTCGGCACCGTGACCTGCTCTTCCGCCGGGCCGGAGCTGACAAAGATCGTGATCGAGGAGCCGGACGCCACCGTCGAGCCCGCCGCAGGGTCTGTGCGCACGACGTAGCCGACCGCCGTTTCGTCATCGGCGACCGCCTGAATCCGCGGGCTCAGGCCGAGCGCTTCCAGCGTATCGTACGCATCCTGCTGGCTGTCCCCCGTCACGTCCTCGACGATGACCTGCTCCAGCGTGCCGCCGTTGACCGTCAGCGTGATCGTCTTTCCGCGCTTGACCGTCATGCCCGCCTGCGGGTTCTGGTTCAGCACGACGCCGGCCGGCTGGCTGGGCTGGTTGCCCTCGACGATCTCAAACTCGAAATCTGCGTATTCGGCGTTGTCTTTGATCTCCGTCTCGTAGATCATGCCCGTGAATGTCGGGACGATGACCTCATCGCTGCTTGTATCCGTGTTGTTGCGGAAGTAATTCCAGAGGAAAATGCCGCCGACCACAAGGCCGACCACGACGACCGCGGCCACGATGCCGGTCACGACCATCGAGGCCTTCGCGCCGTTCTTCGAGCGGACGTATTCCTCCTCATATTCGTAGTTGTCGTTGTAGTCCTGCTGCCGGCTGCCCGCGGTATCGTAAATGCTGGTGCCGCGCGCATAGGCGTGATCCACCTGATCGCCGTAGTTGAACACCATCTCCGGGTTGCGGCGGAAGCGTTCAATGTCCTCGAGCATGTCGGCCGCCGAGGGGAAGCGCTGCGCCGGGTTCTTTTCCATCGCGTGCATTGTGATCTCCTCGAGGCCCTTCGGGATCGAGGGATTGATGCGCGTCGGCGGCGTCGGCTCCGCCTGCATCTGCATGATCGCGACGGAGACGGCGTTGTCCGCGACGAACGGCAGTTGCCCCGTCAGCATCTCGTACAGCATGACGCCGACGGAATAGATGTCGGCCTTGTCGTTGATGTGGCCGCCGCGGGCCTGCTCGGGCGCGATGTAGTGCACCGAGCCGATCGCCTTGTCGGTCATGGTCTGGGTCTCGGCCTGCGTGAAGCGCGCGATGCCGAAGTCCATCACCTTGATGCTGCCGTCCTCCAGCAGCATGATGTTCTGCGGCTTGATGTCGCGGTGGATGATGCCGCGCTCGTGCGCGTGCTGCAGCGCCTGCAGGATCTGCACCGTAAAGTACAGCGCCTCGCGCCACTTGATCTCGCCCTGCTGCTCGATGTACTGCTTGAGCGTGATGCCGTCCACATATTCCATGACGATGTACTGGATGCGGTCGCCGAAGCTGACGTCGTACACCTTGACGATGTTCGGGTGCGAGAGCACCGCGATCGCCTTTGATTCGTTTCTGAAGCGCCGGAGAAAATCGCTGTTGTCCGAGAGCTCCTCCCGGAGGATCTTGATGGCGACCCAGCGGTTCTCGATGCGGTCATACGCGCGGTAAACGTACGCCATGCCGCCCTGGCCGATCAGCTCGTGGATTTCATAGCGGCCATCCAGGCGCTTTCCGATGTATTTATCCATAATTGATCACCTTGCCCTTCCTTCGTGCAAAGGGCATTCCTTTCTTCTTTCGTCTCAGCGGTTTTCTATGACGGCGACCGTAATGTTGTCACTTCCGCCCTTGCTGTTCGCGTACTGGATCAGCTCATCCACGAGCTGATCGCCCTCATAGTTGCTGATGAAAAACAGCAGCGTGTCGCGCTCCAGATAATTGCTCAGGCCGTCCGTGCAGGAGACGGCGACGTCGCCCGGCTCAAACACAAAGCAGCCGTAGTCGCACTCCAGCTCCGGATGGACGCCGACGACGCGCGTGATCAGGTTGCGCTGCGGGTGGACGCGCGCCTCGTCCTCGGTGATCGCGCCGCTCTCCACAAGCTGCTGCACATAGGAATGGTCCGTCGTGACCTGCTTGATGCCGAGCGCCGTTTTCAGGTAGCAGCGGCTGTCGCCCGCGTGGGCGATGTGCAGCACGCCGCCCGCGGCGATCGCGACGACGGCCGTCGTGCCCATGCCGTACAGATCCGGCTCCGCCTCGGCACGGCGGATCACGGCGTCGTTGGCGCTTTGAACGGCCGAAAGCATCATCTCGCGCATGGCGTCCGCATCCATCCCCGGCGCATAGGCATCCTGCAGGCACTGGACGATCGTCTCGCTCGCGATGCTGCTGGCGATGTTGCCGCCGTTCACACCGCCCATGCCGTCGCAGACCACCGTCCATGCGCTGCCGTCCTCGAAGGCGCCGCAGCAGCAAACATCCTGATTTGTGCTGCGCATCCTGCCGATATCGGTTTTGCTCACAGCGTACATGATAAGGTCCCTCCTTGTTCGTTTCGCCTGCGGAGCTGCCCGCAGGACGCTTCAATATCGGATCCGAGCGTGCGCCGGACCGTAGCGGTTATACCCTTCTTTTCGAGTATGGCCGTGAATTTTCTGAGTCGTTCCTCCCCGCTTTTGCGGTACCCCGTGCCGGTCACGTCGTTGACCGGAATCAGGTTTACATGGCTGATGATGCCGCGCAGCCGTGCAGCGAGCTCCTGCGCGCAGGCGTCGCTGTCGTTCACGCCGCTGATCATCGCATATTCAAAGGAGATCCGCCGGCCGGTCGTGTCGGAATAATAGCGGCAGCTCTTGAGCAGCGCCTCCACGTTCCATTTTTTGTTGACCGGCATCGTCCGGCTCCGGATTTCATCATTCGGCGCATGCAGCGAAACGGAAAGCGTAAGCTGCAGCTTCCGGTCTGCGAGGTCGTAGATCTTGTCGACAAGCCCGCAGGTGGAAAGCGAAATATGCCGCATACCAATATTAAGCCCGTTTTCTGACGAAACAAGCTCCAAAAACCTTAAAACATTCTGATAATTGTCGAGCGGCTCGCCCATGCCCATCAAAACCACGTTGGAGATGCGCGCCCCGAGGTCCTTCTGGGCGGTCTGGATCTCCGCGAGCATCTCGCCCGCCGTGAGGTTTCTCGAAAAGCCGCTTTTGCCCGTCGCGCAGAAGGTGCAGCCCATCCGGCAGCCCACCTGCGTCGAAATGCAGATCGAATAGCCGTGCTTGTACTGCATGAGCACCGACTCGACCGTCTCGCCGTCGTTCATGCGGAACAGGTACTTCACCGTGCCGTCGAGCTTGGAGACGCGCCGGATCAGAATCTCCGCATTCCGGATCTCAAACGCCTGCGAAAGCGCGGCGCGCAGATCCTTCGAGAGGTCGGTCATCTCTTCAAACGAAACCGCCCCGCGCTGATGGAGCCAGCGGTAGACCTGCGCCGCGCGGTATTTCTGCAGGCCCCGCTCCTGAAAGGCCGCCTGCAGCTCCTCGAGCCGCATCGACCGGATATCTGTTTTTTCCAAGCCTTTATCCCGTCCTTTCCGCCGCAGGCGCTTCCCGCCGCCGCAGCCCCGCCGCAAAGAAGCCGTCGCCGCCGAAATCCATCGGCATCATCGTCAGCATATGCGCGGCCTCACTCGGCACAGAACGCGAAATGCCCGAAAGCGGCAGCGCATACGGCTCAAACGCCGGGCTGCTTTGCAGAAACGCTTCGACGACCGCCGCATTTTCCGCCCTGTGCAGCGTGCAGGTCGAGTAAAACAGCAGCCCGCCGGGGCGGACCAGCGCCGCCGAATGCTTCAGGATCTGCAGCTGCAGCGCCGGCAGGCCGGCGAAGCTCTCCGGGTTTTTATAGCGGATCTCCGGCTTACGCCGGATCACGCCGAGCCCGGAGCACGGCACGTCGCACAAAACGCGGTCGTACTGCTTTTCGCACGGCCCGTCCGCCGCATCGCGCACCGCGGCCGAAACGACCGAAAGCCCGAGCCGCTCCGCGCCCCTGCGGATCAGGTTGACCCGCCCCTTATACAAATCAAACGCGTCGAGCGCGCCGCGGTTCTGCATGCGCTCGGCGAGCGTGAAGCTCTTGCCGCCCGGCGCCGCGCAGACGTCGGCCACGCGCTCGCCCGGCTGCGGGTCCACGAGCGCGCAGAGAAGCTGCGAGGAGAGGTCCTGCACATGGAACAGCCCCTCGGCAAAGCCGGGCAGCGCCGTCGGGTCGCCCGCGCCGTGCAGGCTGAGCGCGTTTTCGACGGCGGGCACCGCCGCCGTTCCCTCGGGCAGCGTCCGGCACAGCGCTTCTGCCGTCGTTTTCAGCGTGTTCACGCGGATGTAGGTTTCCGCCCGCGTCGACATTGCCGCGAGCAGCTTTTCCGTCAGCGCCGCGCCGTAATCGCGGCGCCAGAGGTCGATCACCGCCTGCGGGATGTTCCAGTGCACGCTCTCGCTTTCGGGGGGCGGGAGCGCGTCCCTGCCCCTGGAGAAGCTGCGCAGCACACCGTTGACGAAGCCCTTGTAGCGCCCGTTCATGTACGCGGCGGCGCAGAGCACCGCCTCATTGACCGCCGCGGAATCCGGGATGCGGTCGAGGTACAGCATCTGGTACGCCGCGATGCGCAGGATGTTGCGCACCGTCTCGTCCATTTTCTGCTTCGGCTTCGCGAGAAAATGACCGATCGCGTCGTCGAGCGTCAGGCGCTTTTCGAGCACGCCGTAAAAGATGGCGGACGCGAGCGCCGCGTCGCGCGGCGCAAGCCCTGCGGTGCGGATCGCCTTGTCGATCACAATATTCGAATAGCCTTCATTCTGCGTCACGGCGTTCAGGGCCGCAAGCGCAGTTTTCCGGGATGAAGTCGCCATATCACCGAATCCTTACCGTATCGCCCGCAAGCGGATGGCCGCGCAGGTAGTCGCTGCCGCGCATGCGCTTTCCGTTTTCGGGCTGGATTTCCGTGAGCCGCACGGCGTCCGTGCCGCAGAACACGGTCATCTCGCCGTCGAGCTCTGCCATCGTGCCGGGTTCCCCCGATGCATGGACGATTTCCGTCCGGTAGAGCTTCATGCGCTTGCCGCCGAGCGTAAAGAACGCCGCCGGCCAGGGGTTCAGGCCGCGCACGAGGTTGTGCACCGCCTGCGCGGGCTGCGTCCAGTCGACCGCGCCCATCTCCTTGCGGATCATCGGCGCGTACGTCGCCGCAGCCTCATCCTGCGGCACGGGGACGAGCGTGTCGAGCCGGTCGATCGTATCGACGAGCAGCGCGGCGCCGATCTCCTTCAATCGGTCGAACAGCTCGCCTGAGGTTTCGTTTTCCCCGATCTCCGTCTCCGCCTTCTGCAGCATGTCGCCAGTGTCGAGCCCCTCGCCCATCTGCTGGATCGTGACGCCCGTTTTCTTTTCGCCGTTCAGCACCGCCCACTGGATCGGCGCCGCGCCGCGGTACTGCGGCAGCAGCGAGCCGTGGACATTGATGCAGCCCCGCGGCGGAATCGACAAAACGGCCGGCGGCAGCAGCTTGCCGTACGCCGCGACGACGATCAGCTCCGGCTGCAGCGCGCGCAGCGTCTCGGCCGCCTCCTCAGTGCGCAGCGTCGCCGGCTGGTATACCGGGATGCCGCGCTCGAGCGCCAGCGATTTGACCGGCGGCGGCAGCAGCTTGTGGCCGCGGCCCTTCGGCTTGTCGGGCTGCGTGAAGACCGCGGCGACCTCGTGCCCGCGCGCGAGCAGCGCCTCGAGGCTCGGCACCGCGAAGTCCGGCGTGCCCATGAAGACGATCTTCATGCGTCTCCCTCCTGCTCCAGCTCCTCGGGGTCGAGCATACGGCTCGCACGCGACGTGAAGCACACGCCGTTCAGGTGGTCGATCTCATGGCAGAAGGCGCGCGCGAGCAGCTCCGTGCCGGAGACCTCAAACGTCTTGCCGTGGCGGTCCTGCGCGCGGACCGTGACGTTCATCGGGCGGCAGACCATGCCCCACTCGCCCGGGAAGGACAGGCAGCCCTCGGCGCCGTCCTGCTCGCCGGAGGAGGCGATGATCTCCGGGTTGATCAGCTCGATGCGGCCCTCGCCCACATCGATGACGACCACGCGGCGCAGCAGGCCGACCTGCGGGGCTGCAAGGCCGACGCCGTTCGCATGCGTCATCGTTTCATACATGTCGTCGAGCAGCGTCCAGAGCTTGCCGTCGAACTTTTCGACCGGGCGGCACATCTTCGTCAGCACTTCGTCTCCGGTCTTCACAATGTTTCTGAGTGCCATGGATAGGACTCCTTTCCTTATCGTTACAGGATCGCGTCGGGATTCGGATCGGCATACGCCGTCACCGACTGGAACCGCTTGTCCGCGGCAAAATCGACGAGCTGCGCGGCGATGATATCCCGAAACTGCCTTGTATTCTTATATTTCATGATGATCTTATAGCGGTACTTGCCGCCCATGCGCGAAACGGACGCCGCCGAGGCGCGCAGCAGGCGCAGCGGCAGCGCCGGGTAGTCCCGGCTGAACGTCTCCCGCAGCCTTGCGGAAAAGCACTCCGCCGCCTGACGGACCTGCTCCTCCTTTTCCCCGACAAAGCCGATCTGCAGGATGTCCGAAAAGGGCGGGTACAGCATCGCCCGGCGAAAGCGGATCTCCGTCTCGAAGAAGCGCTCGTAGTCCTGCCCGGCCGCCAGGCGCAGGTAGGGATTTTCCGGCACATGGGTCTGGATCAGCGCGGTGCCGCGGTAGCGGCCGCGCCCCGCCCGGCCGACGACCTGCGTGAGCAGATCGAAGGTGCGCTCGTTGCTGCGGTAGTCATCGCTGTAGAGCGACTGGTCCGCCGAAAGCACGCCGACCAGCGTGACATTTTCGAAGTCGAGCCCCTTTGCGACCATCTGCGTGCCGACCATGATGTCGTACTCGCCGGCCGAAAACGCGGCGAGCTTCTTTTCGAGCGCGTACTTGTTCGCGGTCGTGTCGGTGTCGATGCGCAGGATGCGCGCCTCGGGGAACGCTTCGCGGAGCTGGTCCTCGGCCTTCTGCGTGCCGCCGCCGGAAAATGTGATTTCCGCGCTTCCGCAGGCCGCGCAGCGCACGTTCGCCGGCTCGGAATGCCCGCAGTAGTGGCACATCAGGCGGTTGTTCGCCGCGTGGTAGGTCAGGGAGATCGAGCAGTTCGGGCAGGTGACGACCGTCTTGCAGTTTTTGCAGACCGCGTAGGTGTGGTAGCCGCGGCGGTTCAGCAGGACGATCGACTGCCGCCCCTGCGCGAGGTTTCCGGAAATCGCCCGCGCCAGCGCCATGCTGATCATCGGCTTGCCGCGGTAGAGGTCCTCCTCGTTCATGTCGACAAGCCGCACGTCGGGCACCAGCGCGTCGCCGTAGCGGTTCAAAAGCGCGTGGTAGCGGTACTTGCCGCTTTTCGCCATGTAATACGATTCGACCGACGGCGTCGCCGAGCAGAACAGGCAGTAGGCGTTGTTGTAATGGACGCGGAACTTCGCGATCTCCCGGGCGTGGTAGCGCGGGCTGCTCTCCGACTTGTAGGTGCTCTCCTGCTCCTCGTCCATGACGATGAGCCCGAGCGCCTGCACCGGCGCAAAGACCGCTGAGCGCGTGCCGACGACGATCCGCGCCTTTCCGCTGTGCACCCGCTTCCACTCGTCCATGCGTTCGCCCATCGAGAGGCCGCTGTGGAAAACGGCGACCGTATCGCCGAAGGCCGCGGTGAAAACCGCAAGCGTCTGCGGCGTCAGCGAGATCTCCGGCACGGTGACGATCACGCCGCGCCCCTGCGCGAGGACGTGCCGGATCACGTGCATGAAGACCGCTGTTTTGCCCGAGCCCGTGATGCCGTACAGCAGCGCGACCGCCGCCGTGGGCATATCGCACTCGCGCACGATGCTTTCCGCAACGCGCGCCTGCTCCGGCGAGAGCGCTTCGGGCAGCGCAACGTCCTTTCCGGAAACCTTTGGGCGGCGGAACCGCTCGACCTCGAAGCTCTCGGCCGCGCCCTTTTCACACAGCGCCTTGACGACCGCCGTGCTCACGCCCGTATAATAGCACAGCTCGCGCACCGTGACGGTGCCGGCCGCACAGAGCGTATCGTAAGCGCTCTGCTGCTTCGGCGAAAGCTTCCCGGAAAAATCCGGAACGGCGCAGACCATGCGGGCGGTTGCGTCGTTCAGATTGCGCGACGCGGCGTTTTCACAGATCACGATGCCCTTTTCGAGCAGTTCGCGCAGCGCCGGGCTTTTCTCGTCGATGCCGAGCTTTTCGGAAAGCTGCGCGCCGGTCATGCCGCCCTTCGCATCGGAGAGCAGCATGATAATCTGCCAAGCGAGGTCGCCGTACGCGGTGCGGTCGTAGTCCTTGAACGCGGCGCTGATGCGGTAGCGGTTGACGATCTTGTAGCCGATGCCGGCCGGGATCATCAGCTTCACCGCCTCAAACAGCGTGCAGTAATACCGGCTTTTCATCCACGGCACAAGCTGCAGCATCTCGTCGCTCAGCAGCGGCGCGCGGTCGAGCGCGCTGAGGACGGCTTTCAGCCGCCCGTCCGCCGCAGGCGCCTCGGACACCGAAAGCACCATGCCGACCCGCGTGCGGTTGCCGGCGCCGAACGGCACCGTGACGCGCACGCCCGGGCGGACAGCCCCGGCCAGCGCTTCCGGCACGGTATAGGTGAACGGCTTATCGAAACGGTAGGTCGTGTTCTCGACCGCCAACTGGGCGAACAGCAATTTGAAAACTCCTTCGCGTTATTCGTTGTCTTCCTCGATCTCCGGCTCGATGATCCGGTACTTATTGTCCACAAAGTCCTGGACGGCGAGGTCAACCGGCTTCTCGATGAGGATCTGGTTGTTCTCCTCCGCTTCCTCAACGATCTCCCGCGCGCGCTTCGCGACGGCGATCACGACGGAATAGTAGCTCTTGTGCGGTGTTGTGATGATGTTCGAAGAAGGTTTAAGCATGGTTCAAGATCCTTTCAGCAATATTCTCTTCGCGGGAAACACGGAGCTTCTCCGCGGTCAAAATAGACTCGATTTCGGATACGGCCTGCTCGACCGTATCGTTGACGACGGCGTAATCGTAATCCTTCACGCAGCGGATCTCTTCCTCCGCCGCCCGCAGGCGCTTCTCGATTACCGCCTCGGTTTCGGTGCCGCGGCCCCGCAGGCGCTTTTCGAGCACCTCGAGCGACGGCGGCAAAATGAACAGGCTGACGCAGTCCGGCGCGGCGGCCTTGATCTGCCGGCCGCCCTGCACCTCGATCTCGAGCACGACGTCGTGCCCGGCCTCGAGCCAGGCCTGAATCGGCGCCTTCGGCGTCCCGTAGTAGTTTTCGCAGTACTCGGCGTATTCGAGCATCGCGCCGTCCGCGATGTTCTGCCGGAACTGTTCCTTTGTGATGAAATGATAGTGCACACCGTCCTGCTCGCCTTCGCGCGGCGCGCGGGTCGTCGCGGAAACCGACAGGCGCAGGTTTTCATTGCGCGCAAACAGCGCTTTGAGGATCGTCCCCTTTCCGCCGCCCGACGGCGACGAAACGACGATCAGCAATCCTTTTTTCATAAGTATACCCCCGGCCCCCTGCGGGGCCTTCCTTTCCTGAAAAGCAGCGGCACGGTTCCCGGCGGTCGTTCCGCCGGCGGCGCCGCTTTCCATCTATCCCTTCATTTCCAGATCGGGCGCGCCGTTACAGCGCGCTTTCCTCCGCATCGTCCGCCGCGGCGCGGCCGCCGAAGCGGTTTGAAACGGTCTCCGGCTGCAGCGCCGAAAGCACGACGTGGTCGCTGTCCATAATCAGGACCGTGCGCGTCTTGCGGCCGCAGGTGGCGTCGATCAGCGCGCCGCGCTCTCTCGAATCCTGCACGATCCGCTTGATCGGCGCCGATTCCGGGCCGACGATGGCGATCACGCGGTCGGCGGACACCATGTTGCCGAAGCCGATATTGACAAGCTGCATAGCTTCACAGCCCCTTCCGGTTTATTCGATGTTCTGGATCTGCTCGCGGATCTTTTCGATCTCCGCCTTGATGTCGACGACCATATAGGCGATCTGCGAGTCGCTCGCCTTCGAGCCGATCGTGTTCGTCTCGCGGTTCATCTCCTGCACGAGGAAATCCATCTTGCGGCCGGAGGGCTCTTCGGCGTTGAGCAGCGCCTTGAGCTGCTCGAAATGGCTTCTCAGCCGGACCGTTTCCTCGGCGACGGCCACCTTGTCGGCAAAGATCGCGGCCTCGGTCAGGATACGCTGCTCGTCGATCGTCGTGTCGCTGAGCACCTCGCGCAGCTTCGCCTCGAGCCGCTCGCGGTACTCCTTCACCGTTTCCGGCGAACGCGCCTCGATCTTGCCGACCAGCTCGAGGATCACGGCGGCGCGGGACATCACGTCGTCGTAAAGGCGTCGGCCTTCCGTCTCGCGCATCGCGATGAAGGCGTCGACGGCCTTTTCCAGCACGGTCTTGACCGCCGCCCAGATGGCCTCCTCATCCTCGGGCGCCTTGTGCACCGAGAAGATGTCGGAATAGCGCGACAGCGAATTGACCGTGACCGTATCGGGCAGCTTGTAGCGCTCGGTGATCTCACGCAGCGCCGCGATGTAGCCCGCGGCGAGCGAATGGTTCACGCTGACGATCACATCGGCGTCCTCAAGCGTTTCGATGCTGAGGAACAGGTCGATCTTGCCGCGCGCCACACGGCTCTGCACGTAGGTCTTCAGCTTATCCTCCAGGAACCCGTAGCCGCGCGTCACGCGGGGCGAAAACTCAAAATACTTGTGATTGACCGATTTCAGCTCGACTGTAATGCGTCTGCCGCCGACCGTCTCTTCACAGCGGCCGTATCCGGTCATACTCTTCACCATAGGACCATCTCTTTTCCTTGCATTGTTGCGCCGGCGGCATCTCCGAACCGGACACACGAACCGACAATAATCCATTATCAAGTTATTTTACCATTTTGGCACGGAAAATGCAACCTGTACGGGTGGAAATTCGGAATTTTCTGCATGAAAAAGGGCCGCGGAGACACGCACTCCCCACAGGCCCATTCTTCACGTATAATGCACGATCGCCGACATCGGCGCTTCCATATGCGACTCGGCCGCCTCGAACCCGCGCAGGCGGAAGAAGTCGTAGAAGTCCGGGAACGTCGTCCGGATCCGGTCCGCGCCGTTGGCCTCGCCGAATGACGCGGCGGAGCGCAGGAGCGTATCGAGGATAAAAACGGTCTCCGCATCCGGCTTTTCTGCGGTGAAATCCGTCCGGCCCGCCACCGAAAAACCGTAGACGACGAGCGTCCTTTCGCGCACGCCGGCAACCACAAGGCCGAGCTCGTCCGCGCCGTCCGTCATCACGAGCACGCGCGCCTCAGCGTCTGCGCCCGGCGTTTCGCGCAGGACGGCCGCCTCCCTGTCTCTTTCTTCCATCGGAACGATTTGCAGCATCCCGTTCTTCCCCCTTTCCTTCCGCCTTGGCGCCCTTCTTTTTCGCCGCCGTGCGCAGGCGGCGCACCTCGTCCGGCGTGAGCTCCCGGAACCGGCCCTGCGGCAGCATGCCGAGCTTGACCGCGCCGATGGCCGTGCGCTTGAGGCGCGCGACCTCGAGCCCCACCGCCTCGCACATGTTGCGGATCTGCCGGTTGCGCCCCTCGTGGAGCACAAACTCCAGCACGACGCGGCCCGGCTGCTGCTCGAGCACGCGGACCGAGGCCGGGGCGGTCATGCGGCCGTCGATCTCCACGCCGACGGCAAGGCGCGTGAGCTGCGCCTCCGTGACGCCCGGGCGCACCGTGACGCGATACACCTTCGGCACATGCGTCGAGGGGTGCGCGATCAGGTTGGCGAACTCGCCGTCGTTCGTCATCAGCAGGAGGCCCTCCGAGTCCTTGTCGAGCCGCCCGACGGGGTAAACGCGCGTGCCGAGCTCCTCGACCAGCTCACTGACGCATTTGCGGCCGCGGTCGTCGCTCATCGCGGTCAGGTACCCGCGCGGCTTATACACCATGATGTAGAGCTTTTCCTCGACCGGCCGCACGAGCTCGCCGTCCACCGTGACGCGGTCCTTTTTGACGTCCACCTTGTCGCCGATCGCGGCGCGGACGCCGTTGACCGCAACGCGCCCCGACGCGATCATCGCCTCGGCCTTTCGCCGGGAGGCGACGCCGCAGTCCGCGAGCATCTTCTGCAGTCTTGTATCTTTTGCCATAGAATCACCATAATCCGTTATTTTTGTGCGCTGCGCGCTCCGCCCTTTGGCAAAAGCGGCAGCCAGAAGCCGCGCAGCATCCGCCCCTACGCCGGCCGACGCAGGCGGTCGAGCCATTTTTGAAAGTCGCTGCGCGTGTCTTCCGCCGGCTGGACGTCCGCCGCCGCGACGATCGGGAGCTCCGCCACCACGCTGCCGTTTACGCTGTAGGTGACGCACCCGACCTGCGCGCCCGCCTCGAGCGGCGCATAAACGAACCGCGGCAGCGAAACCGAAGCCGTCAGCGCCGCGTCGCGGTACAGGGTGGCCGACGCCTCCCCCTCCGCGCGGCAGACGACCGACGATGCGGCGCCGCCGACGACCGGCACCGCATACAGCGTGCCGTCCGGCGTGATCGCGCGCGTCTCGAGCTGGGAAAAGCCGTACTCGAACAGCGCGATGTGGTCGTTCCAGTCGTCCGGCGCGTTGAGCGTGACGCAGATCAGCTGCGCCCCGCCGCGCTCCGCAGACGAGACGAGGCAGCGCCCCGCCTTTTTCGTAAAGCCCGTCTTGATGCCGGTGCAGTCCGAATACAGCTGCAGAAGCCGGTTGTGGTTGTCGTACCGCACGGTCTTTTCCGGCGACAGGAATTCCACGGTCTGGGAAACGGCGCCGACGGTTTCGGCAAAATCCGCGCAGCGCATGGCTTCGGCGCCGAGCAGCGCCATATCGTACGCCGTCGTGCCGTGGCCCTCCGCGTCCAGCCCCGAGGGCGTGACAAACCGCGTGCTCTCCATGCCGATCTCCGCGGCGCGCGCGTTCATAAGCGACGCAAAGCCCTCGGCGCTGTCGCCGAGGAACAGGGCAATCGCGTTCGCGCCGTCGTTGCCGGAGGCCATCATCATGCCGCGCGCGATGCTGCCGAGCGTCAGCCGGTCCCCGGCGGCAAGCCCCATCGAGGAGCCTTCCACCGCGACCATTTCGGCCGTGACCTCGACGACCGCATCCGCCTGCCCGCTTTCAAAGGCGAGCAGCGCCGTCATGATCTTCGTCGTGCTCGCCATCGGGAGCACTTCCCCGCCGTTTTTCTCATACAGCACCGCGCCGCTCAGCGGGTCGTACAGCACGGCGGCCTGCGCCGAAACGGACGGCGCTTCCGCCGCCGACGCCGGCAGCGCGACAAGCAGCGCCGCCAGCACGGCGGCCGCCGCTGCGAAAATTTTTCTGAACAAACGCATCACCTGCCACAGCCCATTTTATGGCGGCAGGCGGCGGTTTATGCCGGTCAGTACTGCGGCGGCAGCGCGACGTCTTCCTCTTCCTTATCCTTTTTGAACAGGCCCGTCAGCTTGTCGAGCATGTCCGGCGCGTTGGCGACGATGCGGTCCACCGACGACAGATACGGCTCGATCTGCAGGATGCGCACGTTCCCGTTCGCGATCACGAGGAACGCGATCGGGCTGATCGTGATGCCCGCGCCGCTGCCGCCTGCAAACAGGCCCTTGTCCGGCTGCGCCTTCGAGGGCAGGTCCGTGCCGCCGCCCGCAAAGCCGTAGCTCACGCGGGATACCGGGATGACCGTCGTGCCGTCCGGCGTCGTGATCGGGTCGCCGACGACGGTGTTGACGTCCACCATTTCCTTGATTTTGTCCATGGATGCGCCGAGAAGATTGTTGACTTTGTTTTCACTCATAGCTTTACCCTTTCCGCTTCGCCCCGCTCCGGGGATCGCTGAATCTTTGATAGATCGGGAGCAGCCCGATCAGGTATTGCAGGCCGTAAAACAGCGCGAAAAGCGGCCGGATCGAAACGTCCGCCGCAAGCTGCACGGCCGGTGTTTTCACTGCATAGTCGAGGTCGACCGACACGCGCCGGCGCCTGCACTTTGTCAGCGTGAAGAGCGCTTCCGCCGCCGGATACACAACCGCGCAGGCCTGCCCGTACAGGATGGCCGCCGCGGCGGCGTCTTCGTCGCCGGTCAGCACGTAGAGGTCGAAATCGCGTATTTTCAGGCGCCGGATGATTTTCGCCGCCGACGTGCCCGTCAGCCGCAGGAAATCGCCCGCGAGGTGCAGAAGCCCCGAAAGGCCCTCCGCCTCCTTAAAGCGCGCGAGCTTTTCCAGCATCGGATTTTTCTTCTGCGCTTCGGGCTTCTTTTCTTTGGACGGCGCCTCCGCTTTCTCCGCCTGCGGCTCTTCCGGCGCCGGCAGAAGCGTGCGCCGCAGGAACAGGTAGCGCACGTCAAGCTCCAGCTTTTCCCTGTAGCGCACGTCGGCGTGCACGGGAACCAGCAGGAGCAGGAAAACGGCGGCCAGAAGCCCGAGCAGGATCCACAAAACGATCATGCTTCCGCACCGCCGTCCGCCGGCGCTTCCTGTTCCGCGGCCTCCTCATTTTTCGGCAGCGGCGGGAGGTCCGCCAGCGAGCGGATGTTCAGGCAGCGCAGAAACGCGTCCGTCGTGCCGTACAGGAGCGGCCTGCCCGGCAGCTCCAGCCGCCCGCGCTCCTCAATGAGCCCCTTGAGCGTCAGGCTGCCGATGACGCCGGAGCAGTCCACGCCGCGGACCTGCTCGACAAACGCCTTTGTAACCGGCTGGTTGTACGCGATCACGGCCAGCACCTCCATCGCCGCCTGCGAGAGCGGCGTGTTGCGGCGCAGGTCGAGCGCGGCGCGCACCGGCTCGATGAACGCGGGGTTCGTCGCAAACTGCAGGTCGTTTTCGAGGATCAGCAGATGGATCCCGCTGTCCGGCGTGTTGAATTTTTCGCACAGCCGTTCCGCGGCCTCCAGGATCTCGGCCTCGCCCACGCCGAGCGCCACGGCCACCTTGTCCATACCGATCGGCTCGCCGCAGGCGAAGAGGATCGCCTCCACGGCGCCGAGCAATTCTTCCTTTTTCAGATCATTCACCTCCGCTGATCAGTCGGATCTCACAGTCGTCCCCGTCGCCCTCCACGCGCAGGCGCCGGCCCTTGACGAGCTCAAGCACCGCGAGGAACGCCGCGATGCGCTCCGAGGAATCGCGCTTGCCGCGGAACAGCTCGCGGAACGGCACGCGGCGGCGCTTCCACAAGCTGCGCAGCACGAAGACGATCTGCGACGCGACCGAGACGACCGGCTTTGCCACGATGCCGGAAAACGCCTCGGCCGTCGGCGGCGCAAGGCGCCGCTTCCGCCCCATGGCGGAGAGATAGGCCGCGAGCATTTCCTCCGGCGCGTGATGCCGCTTGTAGGCGTGGTCCGCCGGGATCTTCGACTGCGGGCGCACGAGCCGGTCGAACGACACCATGGCCCGCAGCTTTTCCGCCGTTTCCCTGCACTGCTGATACTCGAGCAGCTGCCCGGTCAGCTCGCGGCGCAGCGCTTCCTCCTCCTCGCGCTTCGGCAGCAGCGAAACGCTCTTGATGTGCACGAGCCGCGCCGCCATTTCGAGGAATTCGCTTGCGATGTCCAGATTTTCAGACTGCATGCGCTCGATCTGCTCCATGTACTGCTCGAGCAGGAGCGTGATCGGGATATCGTAAATATTGAGCTTGTTTTTTGCGATCAGTGTGAGGAGCAGATCGAGCGGCCCCTCGAACACCTCGAGCTTATAGGAAAGTGTTTCCATTTTTTCCCGTTCCATACGCGCTTACGCCAGGCCGAGCATGCGGAACGGGACCAGCGCCAGCCAGCGGACGCCGCTGTACACGAGGTTTTCCGCCATGCCGATCGGGCCAGAGAGCGTGCCGGAGACGAGCAGGATCATGCCGACCATCGAGAGCACGTTCTGGTACTGATAAAACTTGAAGCGCGCGCGGTCGCTCAGAAAGCTCGCGAGGATTTTCGAGCCGTCGAGCGGCGGGATCGGCACGAGGTTGAAGACCGCAAGCACCGTGTTGATCATCGCATAATAATTGAAAAAGATCAGGATGTACGCGACCACCGTGTTGTACGGCGCAAAGATGCCGATCGCGTAAAACACAAGCGCGCCGAGATACGCCGCGATCAGGTTCGCGAGCGGGCCGGCCAGCGCCGTCAGCGCCATGCCGGTGCGCTCATTTTTGAAGTAGCGGCTGTCCACCGGGACGGGCTTTGCCCAGCCGAAGCCGAAGAGCAGCAGAAAGACCGCGCCGAGCGGTTCCACGCTCGCCAGCGGATTGAAGGTCAGCCGCCCCGCGAGCCTCGCGGTCGGGTCGCCGAGCTTGTTGGCCGCCCAGCCGTGCGCAAATTCGTGGAACGGCAGCACGAGGAAAATGATGACGAGCGTCGCGAGAATCTGCATCAGCACGCTGATCGGGTCGACGCTGCCGCCGCGCAGCAGGGTCATAATCGAATTAAAAAGCATAATCGGGCCCATTGCTCTTGCACTGCAAAAGCATTTCCTTTCATCAGTAATAGTCGCAATCCATTTTCTTTCGGTCGAACGCTTTCAAGGCCGCACCGGGCGCGATGCGCATACCGGTGCAGGCGCGCAAAGACGGACAGCCGCGCACCGCGGCCGCTTCACCCCGGCGCGAAAAGCGCCGGACGCGCGCCGGGGCCGGGCCGGCGGCGGGCAAAACACAGCGCCGCACCGCATCGCCGGCTCTTCACATACCATGAATTATAAAGCATACGCGCCGAAAAAACAATTCCCTTTTAAAAAACAATTGCGAAACAAAAAATAAACCTTGCAATTTCCGAATGTTTCTGCTACAATACGTATGTTGCAATGAAGATTTGGCACGTTAAGGAGGTGCAGACAGATGGCTAAATGTGAAATTTGCGGAAAGGACGTATCCTTCGGCATCCAGGTTTCCCACTCCCACAGACGTTCCAACAGAACATGGAAACCGAATATCAGACGAGTAAAGGCACTTGTTAACGGTACACCGAAGCGTGTATACGCCTGCACCCGCTGCTTGCGTTCCGGCAAGGTTACGAGAGCAGTCTAAAGCCTGTAAAAAGATGAGCACCGAGCAATCGGTGCTCATTTGTCTTTTCAGTCGTCCTGCATGACGTCATACGGCGTCAGCATGCCGAGCAGCGGCTCCTCGCGGCTGCCGGTCTCCGTGATGAAGATCACCGAAAGGCGCTTGTTCCTGCCGCGAATCTTCTCAAACATCCGGCGCGCTTCAAGCAGCGGCGTCCTGCGGTCCACGAACGCGTAATTCTCGATGTGCCGGTCGACGGGCAGCATCTGCCCGAGCTCCCGGATCGTCGTTTCCTGCGTGAGGCGCAGCTCCGGGTCCAGCAGGAGGCAGGAAAAAATCGTGGAGACGCTGAACACGCCGATGAACCGCTTCTTGTCGAGAATCGGGATATGCGAAAAACCGTTCTTATCCATCATCGCCATCAGCTTCAGGACGCGATCTGAAAGACCGGCGCAGACGATCCGCTGGCCGGTCGTCGCGTACTCGAGGGCGAGCGGCGGGCGCTGGACGTATTCGAGCGCCGCCCGCAGCGCCTCCACCACCGGCTCGCTCGGCTCAACGATCGGCACGCCGCCGAGATTCGCGCTGTGCGTCATCAGGTTGCGGATCTCCCTGCACAGGTTCAGCGACTCCCGCACGGGCGCGCTCTCATAATGGTTGATATACTCGAAGACGACGCTCGAGTACCGCCGCTTCATGCCGCTGAACTTCTCCTCCAGCGCATCCTCCAACTGCTTATACAGGTCGATAAATTCGTCGCTTCGCACGACCTTCTCCCCTTTCCCATAATCTGCATGTTCAGAATAGCATAAATCGGCCTTGAAAACAAGAAAGAGAATGTGAACAAATGGAGCGGCGCGTCCCATACCCGCATCGAATTTTGAACAAAAGAAAACCCGGCGCCGCCATTCGGTCAGGCACCGGGTTTTACTGGAGCTGATGGTCAGAATCGAACTGACAACCTGTTCATTACGAGTGAACTGCTCTGCCATTGAGCCACATCAGCGTGTCGCGTTTCGCAACGTCACCTATTATACATAAAAGGACTGCCGAAGTCAATACCTGATTTCAAATTTTTTCAGAAATTTTGTCGCGCCCGTTTTCTCCCCCCTCGCCGCGCGTTCGCACTTGTGCCTGCGCCGGAGTTGTGCTATACTTAATTTTAATCAATGCGCCCTTTTCGGGGCGCCTTTCGAAGGGATGGGTAATCCATGGGATATGCGCTGCAGCTCGGGGCATGGAGCTCTGTTTTTGCCGTGCCCGGCGCGCTTGTTGACCGGTATATCAAGACAGCGGACGGGGACCAGCTCAAGGTGATCCTCTGGCTGCTGCGCAACAACGGGCGGAGCTATTCCGCCGAGGAGATCGGCGAGGCGGTCGGCCTGAACGGCGCACAGGCGGAGCGCGCCGTCCAGTTCTGGGTGCAGAACGGCCTGCTGCAAAAGGAGGAGGCCCCGCTTTCCACGACGCTGCAACCCGCCGCAGCCGCGGCCGCTGCGGTCGCCGCATCAACACCTGCACCGGCCGCGCGCCCGACTGCGCCGCGCCGCATGCTGCGCCCCGACGGCGTCTACATCTCGGAGCTTGTGGAGACCTCCCCCACGATCCGGCGGCTTGTGGAGGAGGCGGAGTCGATGCTCGGCAAAACGCTTTCGCCCGCGCTCTCCGGCACGCTGATCCAGGCGCACGAGGACTACGGCCTCCCCTGCGAGGTGATCCTGATGCTCGTCGCCTATGCCAATAAGATCGGCCGGGCCAACACGAGCTACATCGAATCCACCGTGCGCAACTGGGCGGACTCCAACATTCTGAGCATCGAGGCCGCTGAGGAGAAGCTGCGCGAGCTCGACGAGACGGCCATCGCCTGGAAGCGCTGCGAGCAGGCCTTCGGGATGACCTCCCGGCGCGCGCCGAGCCGGAACGAGGGCCAGTACGCCCACCGCTGGGTCTGCGAATGGGGCATGCCGGACGAGCTGCTGAACGAAGCCTACAACCGCTGCGTCGACAACACCGGCAAGGTCAATATGAAGTACATCAACGCCATCCTCGAGCGGTGGCACAAGTCCGGCATCCGCACGCTGAAGGAGGCTGTGGACGAAAAGCTCGCCGCCGAAGCGCGCCGCGAGCCGAAGCACACGCCCTCCTACGACCTCGAGGAGTACGAGAAATACGATATTTTCGACTCTGAAAAGTGAGCCGTTTTTTGCTCCGCTGACGGCGCCGCACGCATGAAGAAAGGAAAAGGTCCTGAACCATGGGATATTCGAGACAGGTCTATATTGAAGCCGAAAACGAGCTGAACCGCCGGCACAGCGAGGCGGTCAGCCGGGCGCAGCGCAGGCTGGACGCGTTCTACGCCGCCTGCCCCGAGGCGGAGGATGTGCGCCGGCGCATCGCCTCCACCGCAAGCCAGGCCGCAAAGGCCGTGCTGCGCGGCAGCGACGTGCGCGCTTCGCTGGAATCGCTCAAAGCGGAGAACCTCAGCCTGCAGCGCCGGTTCGCCGAGCTGCTCGCCGAAAACGGCTTTACGCGCGCGGACATCGAGCCGCAGTACGCCTGCCCGAAGTGCGAGGACACCGGCTACGTGGACGGGCGCATGTGCAGCTGCCACCGCGCGCTCCTGCGCCAGATCGCCTATGAGAGCCTGAACCGCATCTCGCCGCTCACGCTCTCGACCTTCGAGGATTTCTCCCTCGATTACTACAGCGACGAGCCCGTCGCCGGCCGGCGGTCTGACCGCGAGCAGATGCGCTACATCTTCAACTACTGCAAGCGCTACGCCGACAATTTCTCGGAAAAATCCGGCAACCTGTTTTTCACCGGCGCGACCGGCCTCGGCAAAACGCACCTTTCGCTCGCCATCGCCGCGGCGGCGATCGACAAGGGGTACGGCGTCGTGTACGGCACCGCGCAGAACTTTGCGATCTCGCTCGAGCGCGAGCGCTTTGCCCGCAGCGAGGAAAACGGCGGCGACACGCTGGATCTGCTCAACACCTGCGACCTTCTGATCCTGGACGATCTCGGCATGGAGATCTCCTCCTCCTATATCACGGCGATGCTCTACAGCGTGATCGACACGCGCATCATGCTTGCAAAGCCGACCATCATCAGCACGAACCTCTCAATGCAGGAGCTCGAGAAGCGCTACAACGAGCGCTTTGTCTCGCGCGTGCTCGGCTTCTACGACCGGATGCCCTTTCGCGGCAAGGATATCCGCGCCAAGCGGAAATTCGGGCGGCACTGATCCGGCCGTTCCCGAACGGAAAGGAACCCTGACCATGAAACGCTTTTTGTCCCTCTCCCTTGCGCTGGCGCTGCTGCTCTGCGCCTTTTCGGGCTGCAGCGAGCCGGCGGAAACGGCTGCGGAGCCAACGCCCTCGCCGTCGCCGGCGGCCGCCTCCGCATCGCCCGCAGCCAAAACGATCTCGGCGCCGCAGCCGCGCAGCTTTACCGTGGACCGCGCCCTGCTGCCTGCAGACGCGGAAGCTTACCTCGGCGACGCACGCGGTGACTACGACGCGCTGCTCGACGCCGTGTGCGCCGGAGAGACGGAAGTCGCCCTGCAGGACGCCGACCGCGCGGAACGCGCCGCGGAGGTCTTCTCTGCGTCGCCCTACGCCGCGCTGGCTGCGCTGGAGATCGGCGACGACGGCGCCGTGACGATCACGCCCGCCGGGACCGGCTCTGCGGATGCGTTTGACAGCGCCGCGAAGGAACTCGTCGAAAGCGCGGTCTACACGGAGTCGAACGAGCTCGAAACGGCCGCTGCGCTGTACCGCGCGGTCAGCTCCGGCTGCACTTATGCGGAAAGCGAGGAAAACTCCCTCTACCGCATGGTCGTCGAAAAGGAAGGCGGCTGTGCGGAATTCGCCGCCGCGCTCAGCTATCTGTTCAACCAGAACGGCATCCCGGCGCAGGTCGCCTCCGGCACGGCCGGCGACAGCGAGCATTTCTGGGTCATCGCCGAGCTGGGCGGAAAGTCGTATCACTTCGACCCCACCTTTGAAAACAGCGCGACGGGCGGTCTCGGGCTCTCCTATTTCGGCATGAGCGACGCGGCGCGAACCTACACCGGCTGCACGCTGCCCTGCACCGTCGGCCGCGGCGGCTACGCCGAAAGCCTCGACGCGCCGTGCCCCGACACGCGGTTCGACGAATTCTTCACCGACGTGACGAGCTGGGACTGCGACGTGCAGACGCACTTCCTCTACCTCGCCTACGGCTTTGAAGAGGATTACCTCAATTCCGTGCAGACCGACACGCTGCTCGACGGCGCGGAATAAATGAACCCCATACTTTGACCGCTCACACAAAAGGGCAGGAAACGGCGCTAACCGTCTCCTGCCCTTTCTTTTATTATATTTTTCCGGGCTTTCTGCCGGACTCAATAGCCGGCCGACTCGATCTCCTCGATCACCCCACGGACCGCCTGCTCCACGGCGCCGTCCTCAAACGGCACCGGGATCCCCGCGTCGTGCAGCAGGTCGAAATACCCCTTTGTGCCGCCCGCCTTGCAGAGCTTCATATAGCGCGCCCACGCGCCCGCACGGTCGCGCTTCATCTCATCGTACAGGCTGAACGCGCAGACCTGCGCCAGCGCGTAATCGATATAGTAGAACGGATACAGGAAGATGTGCTGCTTCTGCATCCAGAACCCGCCGCCCTCAAGGAACGCGTTGCCGTCGTAGTCCCGCCACGGCATGTATTTCTGCTCGAGCGCGCGCCAGACGCTGCGGCGCTCCGCGGCCGTCATGTCCGGCTTCGCGTAGACTTCGTGCTGGAATTCATCGACGCAGACGATGTACGGCAGGCATGCGAACGCGTCGCACAGGTGCGCATAGCGGTATTCGTCCGCCCGCGCGCCGAAGAACTTATCCATCCACGGGTAGGTGAAGAATTCCATCGCCATCGAGTGGATCTCGTTGATCTCGCTTGTGGAGCTCTGCAGCATGGACACCGGGATCAGCCGCTCGCTGAGGTAGCACTGGAACGCGTGGCCGGCCTCGTGGGTCAGCACATCGACGTCCGCCGCGGTGCCGTTGAAATTGGAAAAGATGAACGGCGCCTTATACGCGGGCAGCGAGGTGCAGTAGCCGCCGAGGTGCTTGCCCGGCCGCGTTTCGAGGTCGAACAGCGCATGCTCCGTCATGAAGTCGAAGAATTCCTTCGTCTCCGGGGAAAGCGCGCCGTACATTTCGGCCGCGGCGCGCAGCATGTCGTCCTTTCCGCCGATCGGGTGCGCGTTGCCGCCCGGGAACACGAGGCTTTCGTCGTAATACCGGAGCTTGTCGACGCCGAGCCGCTTGGCCTGCGCCTCAAACATGCGGGCGACCGCCGGCGTGACGACCGTGCGGACCTGCTCGCGGAACTTTTCAACGTGCTCCGGCGTATAATCGAGCCGCTGGCGGTTGCGGTAGGCCAGCGCCGTGTAGCTCTCGAAGCCGAGCTTTTCCGCCATGGCCGCGCGCACCGCGACGAGCTCGTCGTAAATCGCGTCGAGCTCTGCGGAAGCGTCCGCATAAAGCGCCGCCCACTTTTCAAAGGCCTCGCGGCGCTCCGCGCGGTCCGTGCTTTCCATGTGCTTCAGGAGCCCGTAGAAGTTGCAGGTTTCGCCGCGGAACTCCGTTTTGCAGGCCGCGGCCGCCTTCGAGTAGGCGACCGAAAGCTCCGATTCGCGGACGAGATCGCCAATGATGCGCGCATCCTGCACGAGGAGGCTGTTCTCCAGCAGCCGGATGAAATGCGCGCCGTACTCGCGTTCAAAATCCGCGCGGAACGGGCCGTTCACGATCGCTTCGGTGAAGGCCTTCGTCACCGGGATCAGCGCCGGCAGGTTTTCGTTGAAGTACGCGACCTCGGCGTCGTAAAACGCGTCGGTCGTATCCATTGTGTTGCGGATGCTCGCGATGGACTCCGCCGTGCTGAGCTCCGTTTCGAGCGCCTCCGCCTTCCGGAACGCCTCGCGCGCCTGCGCGTAGGTCTCCGCGCTGCTGAGCGCTTTCCGAAGCGCCTCGTACTGCTCGACCGCCGCCGCGACGTCCGGGCGCGTGTAGGGCAGCTCGCTGAATTTCTGCATCATACCGCTTCCTTTCTCTGCCTTTTCGGCACATTTCTTATCAGATTAAACCGTTCTGCAGATCAATAGTCTCTGCATCCGGAAAACAATCATACCATTTCCGCGCGGAAAGCGCAATCCCGCAGATACGGAAAGGGCCGGCAAGCCCGCAGGCTTCCCGGCCCGATAAACCGTTTTATTCTGCGGCGAGCACCGTGCGGATCGCGTCCGCCAGGATGTGCAGGCCCTTTTCCAGCGTTTCCGCCGGGACATTCAGCGCCGGCATCACCTTGATGACGGCGTTTCCGCGCCCGACGCGCTCGACAATCAGGCCGTTCCGGAACGCCTCGTCCAGCACCTTCTTCGAAATATCGCCCTCAAACTTTCCGAAGTCGACGCCCCACAGCAGGCCGATGCCGCGTGTCTCGATGCGGCTGTCGATCGTCTCGATCTCCTCGCGCATGAACTTCGCGACGGTCTTTTCGCGCTCGCGCACGCCCGCCTCCACATGCTCGTTCAGCATGTATTCGAGGCCGGCCTTGGCCGCGACCAGCGAGAGCTGGTAGCCGCGGAATGTGCCGTTGTGCTCGCCGGGCTTCCAGATATCCAGCTCCGGCTTCAGGAGCGTAACCGCAAACGGCATGCCGTAGCCGCCGATCGACTTCGAGAGCGTCACGATGTCGGGGCGGATGCCCGCGCGCTCGAAGGAGAAGAACCAGCCCGTGCGCGCGCAGCCCACCTGCACGTCGTCGACGACCATCAGGATGTCGTACTTGTCGCAGAGCGCGCGGACGCGCTGCAGCCACTCGGTCGGCAGCACGTAGATGCCGCCGTCCGCCTGCGTCGTTTCGAGAACGATCGCCGCCGGCTTCTCGACGCCGGAGTGGTCGTCCGTGATCAGGCGCTCCATATAGTCGACGGTGTCGAGCGCCGGGAACATGTACGGCGCCGGAATGTGCGTGACGTTGTACAGCGGCACGCCCGCGCCGGCACGGGAATCCGCGTCGGTCGTCAGCGCGATGGAGCCGAGCGTCATGCCGTGGAACGCGCCCATCAGCGCAAAGACGTTCGTGCGCTTCTTGACCTTGCGCGCGAGCTTCAGCGCCGCTTCGACCGCGTTCGTGCCCGTCGGGCCAACAAACTGGATCTTATAATCGAGGCCGCGGGCCCGGATGATCTCATTTTCAAAATATTCGATGAACGCACGCTTCGGCGCGGTGTACATATCCATCGCGTGCAGGACGCCGTCCTGCTCGAGGTAGTCGATGATGCGCTTCTTGATGTACGGGTTGTTGTGCCCGTAGTTCAGCGCACCGGCTCCGCAGAAGAAGTCGATATACTGCCGGCCGTCCTCGTCGCTGAGGATCGAGCCCTTTGCGGTGGTGAACACCGCGGGGAAGTTGCGGCAGTAGGAGCGCACCTCGGATTCGTACGTTTCAAAGGTTTTCGTGTCTGTGTTCATGGTTTACCATCCTTTCTACCATGCGCGCTTGCATGATTCAGCGATCGCACGCGGCGTTTCACCGCGTGGGGCTGTTCGCTTCCCGGAAAGCACCGGAAAGCCAGCGGCATCCGGCCAATTACAGAATTTAATAAATTTTGGCCTCGGGATTCAGTATACCACAGTATCCCGCAAAAAGAAATAAAGAATCCCCTTAAATTTTCCTTTCACCTGCAAATTTTTTGCAAAAAAACGGCGCCCGAAGGCGCCGCTTCCGTCATCCGGCCTGCCGGCCGCCGCTTATTCGATGTTTTCGCCGAGCGTGCCCTGGCTCAGCGCCTTGAGGTACGCGGTGATGAATTCGTCGATCTCGCCGTCCATCACGGCGTTGATGTTGCCCTTTTCGCACCCGGTGCGGTGATCCTTCGCGAGCGTGTACGGCATGAACACATAGGAGCGGATCTGGCTGCCCCAGGTGATCTCCTTCTGCTCGCCCTTGATGTCCGAGATCTTTTCGAGGTGCTCGCGCTCCTTGATCTCGACGAGCTTCGAGATCAGCATCTTCATCGCGACGTCGCGGTTCTGGTACTGGCTGCGCTCCACCTGACAGGAGACGACGATGCCCGTCGGGATGTGGATCAGGCGCACGGCCGAGGACGTCTTGTTGACCTTCTGGCCGCCGGCGCCGCTCGCGCGGTAGACTTCCATCTTGATGTCGTCGGGGTTGATCTCGACGCTGAGGTCCTCGTCGATCTCCGGCATGACCTCGAGCGAGGCGAACGAGGTGTGGCGGCGGCCCGCCGAATCAAACGGCGAAACGCGCACGAGCCGGTGCACGCCGGCCTCGCTCTTCAGGAAGCCGTAGGCGTTTTCGCCCTCGACGAGGATCGAGGCGCTCTTGAGGCCGGCCTCGTCGCCGTCGAGGTAGTCGAGCGTCGTCACCTTAAAGCCGTGGCGCTCGGCCCAGCGGTTGTACATGCGGAACAGCATCTCGGCCCAGTCCTGCGCCTCGGTGCCGCCCGAGCCCGCGTGGAACGTGAGGATCGCGTTCTTGCTGTCGTACTCGCCGGTCAACAGCGTCGTCAGACGCATCGTCTCGATTTCATTCGTGATGGCTTCGATCTCCGCCTGCGCCTCGGGCAGCAGCGAGAGGTCCTCGGCCTCGTCGCCCATCTCGACGAGCGCGAGCGCGTCCTCGGTGCGGGCGCAGAGCTTCATGTAAGTCTCGTCCTTCTGCTTGAGCGCGGCTGTTTTCTGCAGCACCTTCTGCGCCGCTTCCATGTTGTCCCAGAAGCCGGGCTCCGCCGCCTTGTTCTCGAGCATCTCGACCTCCTCGCGCAGCCGCTCCAGGCCGAGCGCGTCCTTGAGGTCCTCGAGGGCGGCCTGCTTTTCATGCAGTTCTCTCTTCAGTTCTTCAAATTGCAGCATATCCGAATTTACCTTTCCAAAACACAAGAATCAGCCCGGGCGCTTCGTCTGCACCACTGTACATTCCGCCCGCGGCTGCACATATTTATCTATATTATACCGGATAAACCGGACTTTGTAAACAGAAAAGTGCGGGCGGCTTCCGCCGTTTTTTGCGCGAATTTTCGGAATTATTAACAGTCTGAAAATTTATCGCCCCCGCATTGCGATTTTCGGCATATTGTAGTAAAATAGAGAAAAGATATGTTGTTTTTCGAAAATCGCAAAGATTTTGGAGGAATTATTTTGGACTACAAGGGAATCAAGTGCCCTGTGTGCGAAAAGCCGTTTACGGAAAACGACGACATCGTCGTCTGCCCCACCTGCGGCGCGCCGTATCACCGGGCATGCTATATGGAAAAGGGAGAATGCATCTTTACCGATCTGCACGAGGCGGGCAAGGACTGGGCGCCTCCGCCCCCGCCGAACGCGCCGGACGTCTCAAGCGAGATCAAGGACAAGGAATGCCCGAACTGCGGCACGCTCAACGCGCACAGCGCGCTGTTCTGCAGCATCTGCAACGCTTCGCTGACCGGTACGCCCGAAACGCACCGCAACAGCGCCTACAGCACGCCGCCGGCCGGCAGCGGCCCGAACCGCGCGCCCGGGCAGGGCGCCTACCCGCCCCCGCCGCCGATGAGCGGCGCGTACCACGGCTTCGGCGGCATGCCGATCGCCTTCGACCCGATGGGCGGCGCCAACCCGACCGAACCGATTGCGGAAAACGTCACCTACGGCGACGTGAGCAAGCTCGTGCAGCAGAACTCCGGCTACTATATGGCGGTGTTCAAGAACACGAACACGTACGGACGCAGCAAATTCAATTTTTCCGCGTTCCTGTTTTCGGGCGGCTGGTTCCTCTACCGGAAGCAGTACAAGCCCGGCATCATCCTCACCGCGATCATGTTCCTTCTGCTGATCGGCTCGAGCCTCGTTTCCTACCTCATCGTGAACCCGATCATGATCGACGCGCTCGACACCGTCGGCATCTCCTACAACGACGCGACCTACCTGCAGCTGATCGACGCGCTGACGCAGTATTTTTCGGCCAACCCGGCGCAGTACCTGCTGTTCTGCCTGCCGCTGCTGATCTACGCGCTGATGCTCGGCATCATGATCTTTTCCGGCATCCGCGGCAACCGCATGTATATGAAGCACTGCGTCCGCACGGTGCAGGAGATCAAGCGCACGATCCAGAACGAGAGCGACGCTGCGGCGGCCTATTCCGCGCGCGGCGGCGTCAACACCGCGGCGGCCTTCTGCCTGCTCGGCTGTTACCTGATCACGCAGTGGATCCCGCTCTTCTTCATTTGACATTTGGAAAGCATTCTGTCGGAATTGAAAATTTTTTGACAAACAGGCCCCGTTCCTGTATAATAGAATGCACAAAAATATGACGGCGCCCTGCGGCGCCGGATGCAAGGATGGAACGCTATGATTCAGAAAGTCAGAAAGGCCGTTATCCCGGCCGCAGGCCTCGGCACGCGCGTACTGCCCGCTTCCAAGGCCATGCCCAAGGAGATGCTCCCGATCGTCGACAAGCCCGCGATTCAGTACATCGTGGAGGAGGCAGTGCGCGCCGGCATTACGGACATTCTCATCATCACGAACCGCGGCAAGGAACTGCTTGAGGATCATTTCGACCGCGCGCCGGAGCTTGAGGAACGCTTGCTCGCCGGCGGCAAGCAGGCGATGTACGACGAAGTCGTCGGGCTCGCCCACCTCGCCAACATCTGCTACATCCGCCAGAAGGAGACGAAGGGCCTCGGCCACGCGATTTCCTGCGCGAAGGCCTTTGTCGGCGACGAACCCTTTGCCGTGCTTTACGGCGACGACGTCATCCTCGGCGAAGACCCCGCCTGCGGCCAGCTCATCCGGGCGTATGAATCGCTCGGCCTCGGCGTCGTCGGCGTCAAGCAGGTCTCCGAGGAGGCGATCCAGCGGTATTCCTCGCTGAAGGTCGAGCCGATCCGCGACAACTGGTTCCGCTGCACCGATATGATCGAGAAGCCCACAAAGGACAAGATCCTTTCGCTGTATTCGATCCTCGGCCGCTGCGTGCTGCCGCCGAAGATCTTCGATATCCTCGAACACACCGCGCCCGGCGCCGGCGGGGAGATCCAGCTCACCGACGCGATGTGCGAGCTGGCCCGCAGCGAGGGCATGACCGCCGTGGACTTCACGGGCACGCGCTACGACATGGGCAACAAGCTCGGCATCATGCAGGCGCAGGTCGAGGTCGCGCTGAACCACCCCGAGATCGGCGCCGCGTTCCGGGCCTATCTGAAGGAAATCGCAAAGACACTGTGAGAAAAAACGCCTTGTTCAGGGAATTTTCCCTTGACTTGGCGTTTTTTTATGGTATAATTACTCTGTTGACGCGCTCCGCCGCGAGTCAGCGCCTTATTTTTGTGTAAACAAAAGCGGGCTGGACGGTGCGGCGCCGCGGGAAACAATCCTTGCTCCGTTTTAAAGTACGGGGCCAAAGTCCAAAAGGAGGTGCAAACCATGACAGAGGTAAAGAACAAGTACGAGACCGTGCTCGTCCTCTCCGCAAAGCTCGGTGAGGAGGGCAGCGCAGAACTGGTTGAGAAGTTCAAGGCATTGATTGCAGAACACGGTACTGTCGAAGGCGTTGACGATTGGGGCAAGAGAAGACTTGCGTACCCGATCAACAAGGAGACGGAGGGCTACTACACCCTCATCAACTTCGAGAGCACGCCGGACTTCACGGCTGAGCTGGACAGACGCTACAAGATCACCGACGGCGTCATCCGTTCCATCATCATCAAGAAGGACCCGCGTTTTGCAAACGCTGCCGCGAAGCCGCGCAAGGCCGCTGAGCCGAAGCCGATCGACGTGGAGGCTGTTGCAGCCGAGGCCGTCGACGCCAAGGAAGAATCCGCTGCAGAATAAGTTTTTTGGCATAACGAAAGAGAGTTGTTACCTATGTTGAATGTCGCAGTTGTTATGGGCAGACTGGTGGCCGACCCCGAACTCCGCCACACCCCGAGCGACGTCGCCGTGACGAGCTTCACGCTCGCCGTCGACCGCTCCTATGTCAAGTCCGGCGCCGAGCGCCAGACCGATTTCATCGACATCGTCGCGTGGCGCGGCACCGCGGAATTTGTATGCAAGTACTTCCGCAAGGGCCAGATGATGGCGGTGCACGGCTCGATCCAGACGCGTTCCTATACCGACCGGGACGGCAACAAGCGCAAGGCCTTTGAAATTGTCGCGGACGACGTCAACTTTGCGGATTCCAAGCGCAACACCGACGGCGGCTCGAACTACGGCAATAACGGCGGCTACGGCAATTCGTCCTATGGCGGCAGCAGCTACAGCGGTAACAGCACAGCCGGCAACGAGATGCAGCGCCCGGCTTACAGCGAACCCGCCCCCACCTATTCGAGTGGCAACAGCGGGGATTTCGAGGAGATCATCGGCGACGACGACCTGCCGTTCTGATGAACTCCGCAACAACGATTTAAGAGAAGGAGGCTTTCGCAATGGCAGACAGACCGGAGAGAGATAACCGCCGCGGTGGACGCAAGGGCCGCAGAAAAGTTTGCAGCTTCTGCGTGGACAAGGCGGAATACATCGATTACAAGGACGTTGCCAAGCTTCGCCGTTTTATTTCTGAAAGAGGAAAGATCCTGCCCAGAAGAGTTACGGGAACTTGCGCACACCACCAGCGTGGCCTGACGGTCGCTATCAAGCGTGCCCGTCACCTCGCGCTCCTGCCTTTCACCAGCGACTGATCGCGCAGGCAATACGGTTTACGAGGGAGACTTTTAAACAAGTCTCCCTTTTCGTTTTCGGGCATCCGCCCGCCGAAAGGAGACCCCTATGCTTTTATTCGACATGCACACCCACTGCTTTCCGGACGCGCTCGCCCCGAAGGCGCTGCCGCGCCTTGCGGAAATCAGCGCCTGTTCGTATCACGGCGACGGCACCTACGGCGACCTGTGCGCCAAGGCTGCCGCGGCCGGGTGCACGGGCTTTATGATCCTGCACATCGCGACGAAGGCGAAGCAGATGAATTCCGTCAACAACTTCGCGGCGGACTGCCAGAAGGGCAACGTGTACTGCTTCGGCAGCGTCTTCCCCACCGCCGAAAACGCGGTGGACGAGCTGCACCGCATCAGGGCGCTCGGCCTGAAGGGCGTGAAATTCCACCCCGATTACCAGGAATTCTTCGTCAACGATCCCGCCGTGTTCCCGGTTTACGAGGCCGCGGCGGCGCTCGGCCTGCCCGTCGTCTTTCACGCCGGGCGCGACCCGTACTCGCCGGACGTCGTGCACTGCACGCCGAAGATGCTCGCCGAAATCGCCGACCGCTTCCCGTCGCTGCAGATCATCGGCGCGCACATGGGCGGCATGGAGATGGACGCAGACGTCGAACGGTACGTGGTCGGCAGGCCGAACATCTGGCTCGACACGGCCTTTGCGACGCGCTCGCTCACGCCGGCCCGCTGCGGCGAGCTGATCCGAAAGCACGGCGTGGACAAGGTCTTTTTCGCCACGGATTTCCCCTGGAGCACGGTTGAAACCGAGCTGAACTTCCTGATGCAGGCGGGGCTCACCGCGGAAGAGCTCGAAAAGATCCGCCACGAAAACGCGGAACGCTTCTTCGGCATCACGCTCTCAGCGTAACCGCTGCAGTCTGCCGCCGCACCGGCAGCGGTAGCGCCCCGGAAAGCGGACGAGCTTGCTCATGCGCTGCCGCGCAAACACCGCGCCGCAGGACGTGCACCGCAGCAAATAGCGTATTTCCGTCGGCGGCTGCGCCGGCTGAAGGCCGTAGTCCGCCGTGCGCTGAATCGAATATCCGTACCGCTCCCCCATTTTCGCCGCATACTGCTTCCAGCGCGCGCCGTGGTCCATGCAGCCCGGGCAGGTGTGCAGCACCTCGTGGGCGAGCACGGTATGCACGACCGAGCTGTCCGCCGCCTGCAAGCGCGCGGACAGCTCGATTTTGTACCGGCCGTCCCGGAAGATGCATCGCCCGTAGCGCTTTTTCGCGCGCGTATTCACCCGCACCTGCGGATCGATCTGCGCGGAAGCCGGTATGCCGGCCGCCCGCACCTGCTCGAGGACATGCTGCAGCGCCGCGTCAAAATCCATGCGCGAATTCCCCCTTTCGCTTCCATTATAGCACATTGACTTCCGGCATGCCATTGGCTATAATAAAACCAACGACAAAACCGGAAAGGAATCGTGCTTTATGGAATACTATTCGATCGGTTACATCACGAACCCGACCCTGCCGGACGTTACGCAGGACGACGTTCTGAAGCTCACGCACATCAACCTCGCCTTCGGCCTCGTCAAGGACGGCCTGCTTGACACGCACCAGCTCACCAACATCGGCTGCATCGAGCAGTTCCGCCGCTGGAACCCGGCGATCCGCATCATGCTCTCGGTCGGCGGCTGGGGCGCGGGCGGCTTCTCCACCATGGCGTTGACCGACGCGGGCCGCCGCGCCTTCGCCGCCTCCTGCCTCGCCTATGTTGAGGAACACGGGCTGGACGGCATCGACATCGACTGGGAGTACCCCTGCAACGACATGGCCGGCATCGACGCCGACCCGCGCGACAAGGAAAACTACACGGCCCTGCTGCAGGCGCTGCGCGACGCGCTCGGGCCGAACCGCATCGTCTCGGTCGCGGTCGGCGCCGGCGATTATTTCGTGCGCGACACCGAAATGGACAAGGTCGCCGAGATCGTCGATTACGTCCAGCTCATGACCTACGACATGCGCAACGGCAACACGCGCCAGGCCGGACACCACGCGGCGCTCGGCGCCTCCAGGGGCGACGACGAGACGACCAGCACGCGCTACATCGTCGACCTGTTCCACAACGCCGGCGTGCCGCTGCGCAAGCTCATCGTCGGCATCGCGTTCTACGGCCGCAGCTTCACCGGCGTGCCCGACGTCAACAACGGCCTGCTGCAGCCGGCCGGCAGCGTCGGCGAATACGGCCCGGAATACAAGGACCTGACCGAGGAATTCCGCCGCGCCGGCAACTTCACGGAGTACTGGGACGCGGACGCCGAGGCCGCCTACCTCTGGAACGGCAGCGACTTCATCAGCTTTGAATCGCCCGAAGCGGTGCGCCGCAAGTGCGTATACGCGATGGAAAAGGGCCTGCTCGGCGTCATGTACTGGGAGCACGCGGCCGACACCACGCGCGAGCTGCTCGGCGTGATCGACGCTGCGCTGAAGCACTGAGCCGCGGGAACGCCGCCCCATCGTCTCTTCATAGAGTTTTCTGCCTCCGGCAGCGTGCAACCGCGCTGCCGGAGGTTTTTCTTTCCGGACAAGCCGTACACTTCTCCCGCCCGCACATATTCTGTACCAGGGCAGAAATTGCCTGAAATCAGAAAAGGAGTACGGACGTGATCGACTGTGCCGGGACGCTGAAGGTCACGCTGGCGCTGTTCGACCCGAACTCGACGAACGCCAAGGTCATGGTCATGTTCACGGATGGGAAAACCACCGCAGGCCCGGACCCCAACCCGGTCGCAGCGGCCGCCCGCGCGGACGGCGTCATCATCTACTGCATCGGCCTGATCGGCGCGAACGGCATCGACCCCGCCGTGCTCGACGAATGGGCGACCGACCCGAGCGAAACGCACGTGGCGATCACGCCCGACGACGCGGATCTCGAAGACCTGTTCGAAGACCTCGCGGAGAACATCTCGAAGCCCGGCGCGACCAACATCGAGATCAACGAGACCGTCAACCCGGATTTCGTGATCACGAGCATGCAGCTCGACGTCAACCTGAAAAACGTCTGTCCCCGCAAGCGCGTGGCGCTCGCCATCGCGCTGAGCGAGGTTGACCAGCAGGGCAACGAATACCAGCGCGGCACGAAAACGCTGACGATTCCCGCGCACTTCAGCACGTCCTGCCGGGATGTGCTGGTCAAGTGCGTCAAGTTCATCCTTCCGGAGGACCTCGACGTTTCCGGCGGCTCGACCACCGCGATGTGCAACACGCGGAACTTCAAGGCCCGCGTCTTCGCGCACAACATCGATTCCGACTTTTACTGCTGCAACAACGTGACCTTCTGACACGCGGCAAACCTTTGAAAACAACGGAACGACAAAACGGGCGCTGCCGGCCGGCAGCGCCCTTACGTTTTTGAGCTTTGGCTTTGTGATCCGTCGCCCTGTCCAAAGCGCCGGGAAAGCGGCGGAATCCCGCGCCGGTTCAGCCGCCGATCGCAATCAGATGCGAGAAAACCGGGGCGGCCTCCTCTTCGCCGTCCTGCACCTCGTTCTGGATTCCCGCTACATAGGAGACCGTCGTCCCATCGTCCAGCGTCCATGTATCGCGCCCGACCGCGCCGCCCGCGAGCGCTTCAGCGTCCGCATCGGCAAAGTACAGGCTGTCCGATGCGCCGTCCGGGCGGTCCGGTTCGCCGAACGATTCGACGAGCAGGTCGTACACCTCGAGCGCAAGCGCGCCTTCGGCTTCCGCGTCCTCCTGCGCCGCCGTCCGCGTGATCTGCAGGCCGCCGACGGTTTCCGCCGCATCAGGCGCTGCGATGAAGCCGATATTAAACGTTTTGTCCGCAAGCGTCACGCTGTCCGGCGCAGAAAAAACCGCTTCCGACGGGTCTGCGTCCGCCTCCGCAGAGAGGCCGAGCGCCGTGCAGGCGTCTGCAAAAGACGCGCCGCGCTGTTCCGCAGCCGTTTCCAGCGAAAAGGTTTTCGGCGCCGCGTCGCAGCCCGTGAGGGCCGCCAGCAGGCCCAGCGCAACGAGTATAACCGTGAGTCTTTTCATCCAATCGTTCCCCTTTCAACTCGAATTCCCGAGAAAACCTACCGCGTCTGCCCTTTCGCGCACCGATGTGCCGCTAAAGCGCAGGCGTTTTGACTGATCGTAAAATGCTCCGCATCCTGCATTGGAATCCCCTCGCTTCTTCAGAACCACGCCGTCTTCCTTTGTTAAAATTTTAGCATCAATCCGGTTGGTTGTCAACAGTTATTTATTAAGGCAATACCGCACAGAAAAGTAGGCGCGATACTGCCAGAAGTGATATAATA
>DSLFC04101__coassemble_360_pt1 | contig 36378 bp, 30 predicted proteins | sample DSLFC04101__metabat2_high_PE_006 | metagenome-assembled genome bin DSLFC04101
CAACAGCGCGATCGAGCTGACGATCGACGAGCTCGAGCGGTATTCCGGCTTTGCGTCGTGGATCGACGTGTGCAAGGGCTGGCGGGACACCGAGGCGATTTGAACCGGCCGATACCGTATTTTCTGCTTGCGGAATCCCGGAAATATTGACAGATGTTTTGCGTGATGCTATAATAAATCTGTAAAAATAGCGGAAGCCGGCGCGCCGAAACCGCGTGCCGGGTGCTTGAAAGGGGGATTCCCGTGAAAAAAGTTGGAATTTGGCTGATGGTGCTGGCGTGCGTCCTTTTCTGCGTCTCCTGCGCCTCTGCGCCCGCCGAACAGCCGGCGGATACGGAGGACACCGCAAAGGCGTTCCTCACCGCGTTCTACACGGCGGACGAGGAGGGCCGGTATACGGAGTTCCTCTCGGCGACCGAGGGGGCGTCTTCCGACGAAACGCTGGACGCGGCTGCGGATGCGTACCATGCGTCGCTCGCTGAATTTTCCACGGAAGAGGTTGTAGAGACGCTGGCCCAGAACCGCACGCTCAGCCAGTATGATGCGGCGCACGCGGGACAGGACGTGCAGGTGCAGTCGGTAGAGCTGGAGGCCGACGACGGCTTCTACGCTTTCACGGTGGAGATCGATGCGGGCGGAACGGCGGAGACGTACACCGGGCAGATTTCCGTTGCGGAGGATACCGGCCTTGTCGACAATTTCTATCAGGCGGCGGCCTGACGGCAGAGCGCAGACGTAAAGATTAAAGTTAAAGCCCGACACGGCATACCGGGTTTCCGGCGCCGTGTCGGGCTTTTTTGCTTTGCTTGTTTTGGAATTAGTCGCACATGATGTGCAGGATCTCGCGGTCGGTCTCGCGCATCCCCTCGCGCGCGAGCGTGCCGATGTTGCGGATCGTCTCCTCGACGCCGTGCGTCACAAGGCCGTCGCCGGCGCGGAATTCCTGCCCGTTTTTGTACATGTGGTAGCCGAGGATGCCGGCGTCCACGGCGGAGGCGATTTTCGCGGCGCAGGAGGCCTTCGCGCCGTCGCAGACGATGCCGGAGTCGATCGCGATCGAGTTGACGATCGTGTGCTCGACCTCCCGGAGGCCGCCGCCGTACAGATAGGCGATGCCCGCGCCGCTGCCGCAGCCGGCGCTCACGGCGCCGCAGTAGGCGGAGAGGCGGCCGATGCCGGATTTCAGGTGCACGGTGATGAGGTCGGAAAGCGCGACGGCGCGGATCGTCTTGTCGTAGCCGACGCCGAGCTCCTTCGCGAATTCCACGACGGGCAGCGAAGCCGTGATGCCCTGGTTGCCGCTGCCGGAGACGATGACGACCGGCAGGGAGCAGCCGTTCATGCGGGCGTCGCTGCCTGCGGCGGCCATGGCCCGCGCGCGCACCTTCACGTCGTTGCCGTAGGTGTCGAGCAGCACCTTGCCGATGTTTGCGCCCCAGCTTCCGGAAAGACCCTCCTCGGCGATGCGCGTGTTGTATTCGATCTGCCGCCGCACGGGGCCCTCGATGTCCTCGAGCGCGGCGCTTTCGACGAAATCGAGGATCCCGGCGACGGATAAGCAGCTCCGGTCGCACAGCCCGTCCTCGGCCGCCGCCGCGCTGCAGTCGACGTCGAGCAGGATCTCGCCGTCCTTTTCGATGCGCACGATGTTCGTGTGGTGCTGCACGATCCGTGCGCGCGCCGTGTGGCCGTCCGCCTCGACGCGGATGTCGATGTCGAAAATGTGCGGCGAGTCGGAGAGCCTGACCGTGATCGGGGTGCGCTCGAGATAAGCGCGGATTTCGGCCTGCTCGGCCGCGGTCGCTTTGGAAATGACCTCGAGCAGAAGCTCGTCCCGCCCTGCGACGATGCCGGCCGCCGCCGCGGCGGGGATGCCGCGCAGCCCGCCGGTGTTCGGCACGAAGACGCACTTCACGTTTTTGATGATGTTGCCGCTCGCCGTCACGGTGACGCGCGCGGGCAGTGCGCCGAGCGTCCGGCGCGCGACCGCCGCCGCATACGCGATCGCGATCGGCTCGGTGCAGCCCATCGCGGGCAGAAGCTCTTCCTTTAAGACCTGCACGCAGGTTTTGTAGACAAGATCGGTGGATTGCATGGGGATACCTCGAAAAGCAGAATGGAGTGGTGGATACAGCGTTCAGCCGTTGTTCAGTACCGGCAGAATGCGCGCGAACGAAGCGTCCGCGAGTGTGTCGTTCGAATTGTAATAGAGCAGGAGGCTGTCCGGCTGGCTTTCCAGGCGCAGCGCCTCGGGGATGTCGAAGTTGATGCGCTGGACGTATTCGTCCCAGTGCGCGATCTTCCACGTGTCGCGGTCGGACTTGCGCTTCATCATGCGGGCCTTGCAGACCGCAACGTCGGTGACGATCCAGATGGCGCACAGCTTCGCGCCGTACCGGCTGAGCTTTTCCCTGAGGGCCTTTATGTACGCCGGGTCGCGGATTTCGCGGGAAAACGGCGCGTTGATCAGCACGGTGTCCGCGTAGCGCAGCGCCTCAAAGCCGAGGTCGAGAATGGCCTCGTATTCGTAGTTCCGCACGTTCTCCTCAAAGAAATCCGAGCTGCGGTCAAAGGGCTGCCCGGCAACCTTGAAGATCTGGCGCGAAAGGGGCATCAGCGTGTCCTTGTCGAGATAGACCACGTGGTCGAGCGCGGCGGCAAGCCGCTTTGAAAGGCGCGTTTTGCCGCATGCCGGCGGCGAGGTCACGAGAATCATCTTTTTCATGAGGCAGCCAACCTTTCTGCGCAGAATCCTGCAGCGTTCCGTTTTACAGTTCGATCGTTCAGTTTTTATAATTATAGCATACTGGAAAAGAAAAGGCACGCATTTTGTAAAAAAAGCGTGCCGAAAATCACTTAGCCAGTTTGTGCACGAGGTCGGCGAGCAGCCGGTCGCGGTGGATCGCGTAGACGTAGCGGATGAAGTGCCGCGTCGAAGAGGGCGTCCAGGTGTGGTCGTACTGCGGGATCGGGCTGTGCACGAGCGTGTCGGCCATGAAGTCGCCGTCCAGCAGCCACGCCACGGCGGTCACGTCCCAGATGACGCGCGTCCACGTCTCGCTGGCGGCCGTGCGGCGGCCCTCCTCGATCGCGTACTGGGCGAGGTGGTCGCACAGCGGGCTTTTGCCGAGGAAGTAGCTTCGGAATTCCGGCTCGCTGATCGAGAAGGCGGAGACGACGCCCATGCACGGAAGCTGCACGAGCGGCACGCCGCAGCCGAAGACGATGCGCGCGGCGGCGACGTCCTGCCCGAGGTTGAACTCGCGGTTGTCGGTCCAGTGGTACGCGTTGCCGCCGAGCCACACGATGACGATCCGCTCCCGGATGTCCGGGTTGAGCAAAATGGCGGAGGCGACGTTCGTGATCGCGCCGATCGCGATGACGTAGAGCGGGTTTTCCGGCGTGTACTGCATGGCGCGCGCGGCAAGGTCGCTCGCGGCGGGGGAGGGAACCGGCGTTTCCTCGTCGTGCAGGTACGTCTCGGAGCCCTTGAAGACGCTGGCGTTCAGGTCTGTCCGCCCGAGCAGGGAGAGCAGCGTCAGGATCTCGTCGAAGCTCTTTTCCATGCCGTCTTTCGGCGAAACGGATTTTTCGTTGAAGAACGGCGCGGCGTAGATCGCCTTGACGTTGAGCTTTTCCTCGTTCCGGATCATGTAGGAGAGCGCGAACTGGTCGTCGATCTCGTTGTAGGTATCGGTATCGAGGACGACGTCGATCCGGCCTGCGGGCTTCTGCAGGCGGCGGATCAGCACCGCGTCGCACGGGATGTTCTGTTCCCAGATTTTCTTTTCCATTGCCATATAAATCACCATGCCTTATTTTTTGTGCCGGTCGGCGAAGCCGATTGCCGCTTTGCTTGTCGCGGCAAAGGCGCAAATACTGTGCGAAAAAGTATTTTTCGCGCTACCCTTCCTTGCTTTGTTTTTGCGCATTCCCGGACGTTTCGCCCGGCGCGCGCTTACCGGGATTCTTTCCGGTATACGGTTTTTCCGTCTTTGACGGTCGCGAGCACCTCGAGATCGGCGAGCTCCGTCTCCGTGCAGGCGGCCGGGTCGCGGTTCAGCACGACCATGTCGGCGATTTTTCCGGCCTCGAGCGTGCCCTTGCGGTCTTCCTCAAAATAGGCGTAGGCGGCGCCGGCCGTCATGCAGTGCAGCGCGGCGAGCGGCGGGATGCGCTCGTCCGGCCCGAGCAGGACGCCGTTTTTCGTGCGCCGCTGCACGACGCAGCGCAGCGTCTCCAGCATGTCGGGCGGCAGCACGGGGGAGTCCTGGTGGAAGTTGCAGTGCACGCCGAGCGCGAGCGCCGTGCGCACCGGGCTGATCCCGGCGGCGCGTTCGGGGCCGAAGTTCTTCAGGTGTACGTCGCCCCAGTGGTAGACATGCGCCGCGAAGAACGAGGCAATCATGTTCAGCGAGGCCATTTCGGCGAGCTGGTCGCGCCGGACAAGCTGCGCGTGCACCATGACGGGCCGCACGTCGTTCGGGCAGCGCTCCCGCGCCTTGCGGTAGGCGGCGATCATCTGGTCCGCCGCGGCGTCGCCGTTGCAGTGCACCAGAATCTGCCGGTTCTCGCGCACCGCCTGCAGCATACAGCGCTCGACCTCCGCGTCGCTGTGAACCGGATAGCCGCGGTAATCCGGGTCGTCGGCATAGGGCGCGGTCATCCATGCGGTGCGCCCCTGCGGCGAGCCGTCCAGAAACAGCTTGTAGCCGCCGATGCGCAGACGGCCGCGATAGCCCGCCGCATACGATGCGTTTTCGTGCAGCAGCCCGGCGCAGGCGATGTCCACGTAGGCGACGACGTCGGCCGTGAGCTTTTCGCGCACGGCGGTGAGCAGCGCCCATTCCGGCGCGCGCGTCAGGCCCTCCTGAATCGTCGTGATGCCGTTTCTGAGGTAGATGCGCTCGGCGGCGAGCAGGCTCTGCACGGCCTGGTCCGCGCCGGGGCGCGGCGCGCGTGCGGTGATCTGCGTGAAGGCCGCCTCCTCGAGGTATCCGTTCGGCGTGCCGTCCGGATTGCGCCCGATGACGCCGCCTGCGGGCGCGGGGGTATCCCGCGTGACGCCGAGCGCCTGCAGAGCCGCCGAATTCAGAACGCCCATGTGGCCGGAGGTGTGCGTGAGCAGCGCGGGGTTCTCCGGGAGCACCGCGTCGAGAAAGCCGGCGGTCGGGTGCGCGCCCTCGGCGAGCGCCGTCGGGTCGTAGCCGAAGCCCATGATCCACGCGCCGGGCGCAAGCTGCCGCTCGCTGCGGAAGGCCTGCAGACGCGCGGCGATTTCATCAAAGGACTTCACGCCCTGCAGGTCGCACAGCAGAAGCGTCTGCGCGAGCGCCGTGATGTGGCTGTGCCCGTCGATGAAGCCGGGGAGCAGTGTGTGCCCCTGCAGGTCGAAGCGCTGCGCCTGCGGGTGGGCGGCGAGCAGCGCGTCGGCGCGTCCGGTTTCGAGAATGCGGCCGTTTTCCTCGACGAGTGCCTCGGCGGTTTCGCCGCCGGCCATCGTGCGGACCGTACCGTTCAGGTAAATGGTTTTCATTTTAAATTTCCCCTTTATAAACGGTATAACCAGTATACCGGAAATTTTTCGGAACGGAAAGTATAATTTGAAAATTCCCTGCCCATATTTTGTACGAAAAACACGCTGGATATTTGGGAAAGGAAACTGAAAATGAAAAAGCTGAAAATCCAAACGAAAATCCAAACATTGAAAAAGCGGATCCGGAAAGACCTTCTGCTGCGCGCCGCGGCCTGCGGCTTTGTGCTCACCGTGCTGCTGAGCTTCACGGGCTTTTCCGCGCAGTGCAGCGCGCTCGAGAACAACGTGCTGCGCCTGCATGTGATCGCAAATTCCGACACCGACGCGGACCAGGCCGTGAAGCTCAAGGTGCGCGACGCCGTCCTGCGCGAGGCACAGCGCTGGTACGGCAGCGTCGAGGGCTTCGACGAGGCGCTTGCCGCGGTGTGCACGCACCTCGAAAGTTTGGAAAACGCCGCGAACGACGTGCTCCGCGCGGAGGGCGTGCCGTACCGGGCGACGGCAGAGGTCTGCGCGATGTATTTCCCGACACGTACTTACGACGCCGGCAGCCTGCCCGCCGGAAAATACCGCACGCTGCGCATTTCCCTCGGCGCGGCGGAGGGGAAGAACTGGTGGTGCGTCGTGTTCCCGGCGCTCTGCGTGCCGGGTGCGAGCGACGTCGGCGACCTGCCGGCGGGCACGGAGGAGGTTGTCACCGATGCGGAGCGCTTTGAAGTGAAATTCAAGGCGGCGGAGCTTTTCAACGGTCTGCTTGCGCTTTTTGACGCATAGCGCGATCTGTGCTATAATAGCCGCATACAGCGCAGGCGGCGCGCCCCTGCCCGTCTGCGCGAAGAAAAGGAGGAGGGACACGATGCTGGAGTTTATACTCGGCCGTGCCGGAACGGGAAAGACGACGCTGCTGCGCGCGCAGCTTGCGGCGGAAAAAACAGCGCAGGCGATCCTGATCGTGCCGGAGCAGTATACGTTTGAAACGGAGCGCGCACTGCTCGAAACCTTCGGTGTGGAAACGGCGAACCGCATCCGCGTGTACAGCTTCACGCGGCTTGCCGAAGCGGCGTTCCTGCGCTACGGCGGGCAGGCCGGCAAGCGGCTGACGGACGGCGGCCGCCGCATTTTGATGACGCTCGCGATCGAGGCCTGCGCCGATCAGCTCACCTTGTTCGAAAAGAGCGCGGCGTCCGGGCGCATGACGGACGTCATGCTGACGGCGGTCGGCGAGATGAAGCTCTGCGGCATCGCGCCGGACCGGCTGACGGAGGTCTCCGCGCTCGCCGGCGACAGCGGCCTGTGCCAGAAGCTCCGCGAGGTCGCGCTGATTTACGGCGCGTATGAATCGCTCGTGCAGCAGACGTATCTCGACCCGCTCGACGACCTCACGCGGCTGGACGCGCTGCTCGCGGCGCACCCGGATTTCTTCCGCGGCGCGTCGGTGGCGGTCGACGCCTTCGACGGCTTCACGGTGCAGGAGTACAGGATCCTGACGCACATGCTGCGCCATGCGGACAGCGTGCGCGTCGCGCTCTGCTGCGATGACCTCGATACGGCAAAGCGCGACCTGTTTTCGCCGGTGCGCCGCACGGCGTCGCGGCTTCTGCGCATCGCGCGCGACAACGGCGTGGCGGTCGCGGCGCCGGTCCGCTGCGAAACGCCGCACCGCTTCCGGAGTGCGGAGCTCCGCGCCGTGGAGCGCGTGCTCGCGTGCGGCGCGGGCGAGGCGGCGGACGAGGGAAACGCCGTGGTGTTCCACGCGGCTTCCCCGTACGAGGAGGTCGAGTTCACGGCGGCGGAGATCCGCAGGCTGATCCTCAGCGGGCGGTACCGCTACCGCGACATCTCGGTGATCTGCCGCGACGGCGAGCGCTACACGCGGCTGCTTTCGGCGGCGCTCAAGCGCTGGGACATCCCGGCCTTCATTTCGGAGGCCCGCCCGGTCGACGCGGAGCCCTTGATGCGCTTCGTGCTCTCGGCGTTTGACGCTGTGAACGGCGGCTGGCAGTCGGACGATCTGCTCAACATGCTCAAAACCGGGCTGACCGCGTTCACGGCGGAGGAGATCGCGCTGCTCGAAAATTACATATTCACCTGGGGGCTTTCCGGCCGCGCCGCGTGGCTCGCGCCGTTTGAAAAGCACCCGGACGGCTACGGGCAGCCGATGGACGAAGCGGCCGCGGAAACGCTCGAGCAGCTCAACGGCCTGCGCGCGCGCGTGACGGCGCCCCTGCAGCGCTTTGCCGGCGCGCTCCGCGCGGGGGACGGCATGTCCGTGTCCGCGGCCGTTTACACGCTGCTCACCGATTTTGAGATCGACCGCACGCTGCCGGAATTCTGCCGCACGCTCGAAAATGCCGGCCGCCCGGATCTCGCTGCCGAGCAGATCCGCATCTGGGACCTGCTGATGACCGTGCTCGACCAGATGGCGGGCGTGCTCGGCGTGCAGCCGGTGACCGGCGAAAAGTACGGCAGGCTCCTGCGGGAGATCGTCGGCGGCGAGGACGTCTCGGACATCCCGCAGAGCATGGACTGCATCACGTTCGGCACGGCGGACCGCATCCGGCAGTCCGCGCCGCGCGCCGTGTTTTTGCTCGGCGCGGTGCAGGGCGAGTTCCCGATGATCCCGGCGCAGGGCGGCGTGTTCAGCGACGTGGAGCGCCGGCGGCTCCTCGCGCTCGAGCTGCCGCTTTCCGACGCGCTCGAGGACCGCATGCTCGAGGAGGAATTCCTCGCGTATTCGGCGATGTGCAGCGCCTCGGAGCGGCTGTACCTGACCTACCCGACGAGCGTCGGGAAAGAGGCGAAATCGCCCGGTCCGCTCGTTGCGGCGGTGCGCGCCGCGGTGCCCGGCCTCCGTGTGCTGCAGGCGCTGCCGCCGGAATTCTTTGCGAATGCGCCCGAAGCGGCGTTCTCCAGGGCCGCCTCGCTCTTTACGGAAAACACGACGGCGTCGGAGACGCTCAAGGCCGTGTTCCGCGACCGGCCGGATTACGCCGGGCGCCTTGCGGGGCTCGGCGGCGGCGACCGCATGGCCGAAGCGCGCCTTTCCCCGGAGACGGCGCAGGCGCTGTTCGGCCGCGGCCGGTATTTCTCCGCAAGCCAGATCGAGACGTACCACCAGTGCCGCTTCCGCTATTTCTGCCGTTACGCCGTCGGCGCGAAGGAGCGGCGGCCCGCCGAGCTCGACGCGCTCGAATACGGCACTCTGATGCACTATCTCTTTGAAAAGATCATCGGCGACCGCGCGCACGACGTGACCGAAATGCCCGCGGACGTGCTCGACAGCCGTGTACGAAGCAGCATCACAACGTATGCGGATGAAAACATGGGCGGCTTTGCGTCGCTCTCCGCCCGCGAGAAATACCGCTTCGGCCGCATGGCGCGCACGGCCGTGCGGCTGATCGGCCACGTCGCCGAGGAGCTGCGCGTCAGCCGGTTCCGGCCGGAGTATTTTGAGCTGCAGCTGCAGAGCGGCACGCCGTTCCCGCCGCTCAGAATCCCGACGGAAAACGGCTTTATCACGGTCGGCGGCGTGATCGACCGCGTGGACCTGTTCCGCGGCGACCGCGGCACTTACGTGCGCGTCGTCGACTACAAGACGGGTTACAAGGACTTCAAGCTCACCGACGTGCTCTACGGGCTGAGCCTGCAGATGCTCATCTATCTTGCGGCGCTTTCGGAAAACACGGCGCTTCTGCCGGCCGGCGTGCTGTACATGCCGTCGTTCCTCACGGCCGTCAATTCGGACAAGACCGAAAGCAGCGAAAAGCTCATGCAAGAGGCGGAAAAGAACCTGCGGATGAACGGCGTGATCCTCCGGGACGTGGAGATCGTCCGCGCGATGGAGGCGGACGTCGCCGGGCGGTTCATCCCGGTGACGCTGCTCAAAAGCGGCGAGCTGCGGCAGAGCAGCGCGCTTCTGAGCGAGCCGGCGCTGCGCCTTGTGATGCGCTACGTCGAGCGGCTGATCGCGACGATGGCGCAGACGCTCCTTGTCGGCGACGTCGCCGCCGACCCGCTGATGCACAATCTGAACGCCTGCGCGTGGTGCCCGTACACGGCGGTGTGCGGCTCGGAGCGCGCGGAGGAAAATGCCGCGCGGGTCTCGATGAAAAACGACGAGGTGCTTGCGCGCATGGAAATGCAGGTGGAAGGAGGAAGAACCGATGGCGGCACGATGGACTGACGCGCAGCTCGACGCGATCCGCGCGCGGCGCGGCACGGTGCTGGTTTCGGCGGCGGCCGGCTCCGGCAAGACGGCCGTGCTCGTCGAGCGCGTGATCGAGCGGCTGACGGATGACGAAAACCCGACGGATGCGGACCGGCTGCTCGTCGTGACCTTCACAAAGGCGGCGGCGGCCGAGATGCGCGAGCGCATCGAGCGCAGGCTTCTCGAGCTGATCCGGGAGCATCCCGAAAACACCCGGCTGCGCCGCCAGCAGCTTCTGCTCCAGCAGGCGCAGATCTGCACGGTCGACAGCTTCTGCTCGTCGATCGTGCGGGAATTCTTCTACCTGCTCGGCATCGCGCCGGATTTTTCCGTCGTGTCGGACAAGCAGCAGGAGGAGCTGATGACGGAGGCCGTCTCCGAGGTGCTCGCGGAGCTGTACGGCGACGCGGATTTTCAGGCGCTGTCCGACAGCCTCAGCGGCGACAAGAACGACACGCGGCTGATCGGCGCGATCTTAAAGCTGTTTACCTACACGCGCAGCCACCCCTTTCCCGAAAAATGGCTGCGCGACATGACCGCCATGCTGGACGATTCCGTGCCGGCAGGGCAGACAGCCTGGGGGCAGACGGCCCTGCGCCATGCGGGCGCGGTGCTTGAATTTGCGCTGAAGCTCTCGGGCGACGAATACAAGCTCGCGTCGGAGAGCGCCGAGCTTCAGAAGGCGTACGGCGACGGCATTCTCGCGGACATCGCGCTGCTGCAGCACCTCGCGGACCTCGTGGAGGCGGGCAGCTGGGACGACGTCTCGGCGGCCTTCCGCACGCTCGCCTTCGGCAAGATCGGCGTGTACCGCGGCGCGGACGCCGTGAAGGAGCGCATCAAGGCGATGCGCGAAACGGTCAAAAAGGAGGTCGGAAAGCTTCAAAAGCTCTTCATCTCCGACGACGCGGCCTGCCGCGCCGAGATCCGGGCGATCCGCCCGCTGGCCGAGACGCTGGCGCGCGCCGTGCTGCGCTTCGACGCGGTCTACGGCGAGAAGAAGCGCGCGAAAAACCTCGTCGATTTCAGCGACCTCGAGCACCTCGCGCTGCGCCTGTTCCTCGAGGAAACGCCGGACGGCTTCCGGCGCACGGAAACGGCGGAATCCGTCGCCGCGCGGTTCGACGAGGTCATGACCGACGAATACCAGGATACAAACGACGCGCAGGACTACCTGTTCCGCGCGGTTTCCAAGGACAACGGCAACCGCTTCATGGTCGGCGACGTGAAGCAGAGCATCTACAGCTTCCGGCAGGCGATGCCCGACATCTTCATCCGGTACAAGGACGAGTTCCCGCGCTACGACCGCGGCGCCGATACATACCCCGCGACGATCGTGCTCGACCGCAACTTCCGCTCCCGCAAAAACGTGACGGAGAGCGTCAACTTCGTGTTCTCGCAGCTCATGTCGCGCGCGTGCGGCGGCGTCGATTACAAGGGCGACGAAGCGCTACAGGTGGGCGCGTCGTACCCGGAAAAGCAGGGCTGTGAGACGCGCGTCGAGTTTATCGACGACATCGACGGGCTCGGCGCGGAGGTGCTCGAGCCGCAGCGCATCGCGGCGATGATCCGCGCCATGATGGCCGAGGGCTTCACCGTGACCGAAAACGGCGCCGAACGCCCGGTGGCCTACCGCGACTTCTGCGTCCTGCTGCGCAGCTCGAACCAGTACGCGCCGCGCTACGCGGAGAACCTGCGCGCGCTCGGCATCCCGGCGTGGGCGGCCTCGACCGGCGGCTTTTTCTCGGCGAGCGAGATTGCGACGATCCTCTCGTTCCTGCGCGTGATCGACAACCCGAATCAGGACATCCCGCTGCTCGCGGTGCTGATGAGCCCTGTTTACGGCTTCACGGCGGACGACATGGCCCGCCTGCGCGCCGACTGCGGCGGGGAAACGCTGTACGTCTCGCTGCTCCGCGCCGAGGACGCGCGCTGCATGCGCGTGCGGGAGGAGATCGCGCGCTACCGCATTCTGGCTTCCACGATGCCCTCGGACGCGTTCATCACGATGCTCTGCGACGAGACGGGCTTTGAAAACATCGTGCGGTCGATGCCCGGCGGCGAGGGGCGGCTCGCGAACCTCCGCCTGCTCGAGCAGTATGCGGCGGAGTACGAGGCCTACGGCTACAACGGCATTTCCGGCTTCGTGCGCTTCATCGACCGGCTGAAGAAGAACCGCTCGGATATGGAGTCGGCGAACGTCGTCTCCGAAAACGCCGACGTCGTGCGCATCATGAGTATCCACAAATCGAAGGGGCTCGAGTTTCCGGTCTGTATCGTCGCGGGCTGCGGGCGGCGCTTCGTGCCGGAGTACGACGACATGCGCCTGCACCCGACGCTCGGTCTCGGCATCCGGCTCACGGACCCCGAAACCGGCGCGCGGTATACGACGCTGCCGCGCGAGGCGATCGCGATCGCTTCGGCGGACAGCGCCGCCGCCGAGGAGCTGCGCGTGTTCTACGTCGCGATGACGCGTGCGAAGGAAAAGCTCATCCTGCTTTCCACGGTCAAAAGCCTCGACACGACGCTTGCAAGGCTTTCTTCGCAGATCACGCAGGAGCCGTGCATCGCGCCGTATGCGGTGGGCAGCGCGTCGAGCATTTCCGAATGGCTGATGCTCTGCGCGCTCCGCCACCCGGACGGCGAGGCGCTGCGCAGCCGCATCGGCGCGGACAGCGACTGCATCCTGTGCGCGCACTACACGCCGTGGACGGTCGACGTCGTCTATCCGCCGGCGCCCGCGGAAAAGCGCGAGGAAGCGGCGGCGCAGCCCGCGCCGGTCGACCCGGCGCTCAGGGCGGAAATCGAGCGCGCGATCGACTTCGTCTACCCGTACGCCGCGCAGACCGCGGTGCCGACAAAGGTTTCCGCCTCGGGCCTCGCGGCCGTGCAGGCCGAAAGCGCGCGGGAGACGACGCTTTCCCGCCCGGCCTTCCTCGGCGCAAAGGGCATGACGCCCGCCGAGCGCGGCACCGCGCTGCACGACTTCATGCAGTTTTCGGATTTCACCGCCGCGGCCGCCGACCCCGGGGCGGAGCTCGAGCGGCTTGTGCGGGAAAAATTCCTCACGGCGGAGCAGGCGCAGGCCGTCGATCTGCGCCGTGTGCGCCGATTCTTCAACTCGCCGCTCGGCCGGCGCGTGCTGAAAGCCGAACGGGTCTATAAGGAGCAGCGCTTCATCGCGCAGGTGCCGGCAAAGCTCGTCAACGATGCGCTTGAGGGCGAGGACGCCGCGCTGCCCGTCATTCTGCAGGGCGCGGTGGACTGCATGTTCGAGGAGGATGGCGGGCTGTACATCGTCGACTTCAAGACCGACCGCTGCGCGGACAAGGCGGAGCTCTGGGCACGCTACGGCACGCAGCTCGTGCTGTACGGCGAGGCGATGGCCCGCGTGTTCAAAAAGCCGGTCGCCGCGTGCATGCTGTATTCGTTCTGGCTCGGCGAGCCGGTTCTGCCCGAGGACGGGGAAAAAACAGAATAGCCGACTGCAATCCCGCATAAAACCGATTTTATGCGGGATTGTTGTTGACCGGAGACATTTGCTTCTGCTATAATAAAAAGCCACAGACGGGCGGGGATGCGGCGAATCCGAATGCGGCGGGAAACGCAAAAAAAATAGTTGACAAATTACCCCCCCCGTGGTATAGTTGATTTGCACAAAAACAAAGGGGAAGAGGGCTGGACCCATGCGGAAATACTGGGTTGTATTTGCAAAGTCGTTTAAATCGCGGATGATTTACCGTGCAGCGACGCTGAGCAGCGTGGCGAGCACGCTGCTGTCGTTTGCGATTCAGATTTGTCTGTGGTACGCGCTGCTCGGCACAGGGCTGCAGGACGGCACGCGCTTTACGGATATGGTGCTGTATGTGCTCGTGAACATGTTTGTTTCCACGCTGACGCGTGCGAACATCGCGACGACGATCGAAGCCGCCGTGGTCGACGGCTCTATCGCGATGGAGATCCTGCGGCCGATCTCGTACAAATACTATCTGCTGTCCAGCATTTTCGGCCGCAACGCGTTCAGTGTCGTCACGAACGTGCTGCCGGTCGTCGTGATCGGCGCGTTCTTTCTCGGCGGCGCGCAGCTGCCCGGGGCGGGCGGCGCGGCTGCGTTTGCCGTGTCGCTTGTGCTCGGCGTGCTTCTGATGTTCGAGCTGACCTACACGTTCGGCCTGCTCGCGTTCCGCATTCAGCGCTGCTGGTTCCTGAACTGGTACGTCAGCGCACTGACGACGTTCTTCGGCGGCACGGCGGTGCCGCTGTGGTTCTACCCGGAGGTGCTGCAGGCGGTCAGCTATGCGCTGCCGTTCCGCTACGTCGCCTTCGAGCCGGTCAACCTGCTGCTCGGCCGCACGCCGGCCGGCGATGCCTGGATGCCGATCCTCTGCGCGCTCGCGTGGCTTCTTGCGCTCGGCCTGCTCGGGCGGCTCATGTGGCGCAGCGCCGTGCGCGGCCTGACTGTGAATGGAGGCTGAAGAAAATGAAACGGTATCTGAAGCTGTTCCTGTCTTTCCTGCGCGTATCGTTCCGCATCCAGACGGCGTACCGCAGCACGTACTTTGCGGGCATCGTCGGGCAGTGGCTCAGCTACGGCGCGACGTTTGCGACGCTGTTCATTCTGGTCTCGAGCTTCGACCGCCTGAGCGGCTGGACGGCGGACGAGGTGCTGCTGCTCTACGGCATATCGATCCTGTCCTATTCGATCGGCGCGGCGTTCTTCTTTACGCCGTCGAGCGGCCTGAGCGCGAAGATCCGCTCCGGCGAGTTCGACGCCTCGCTCACAAAGCCGCTGCACCCGTTTATCCATGAGATGTTTACGGGCTTCAACCTCGGCTATGTCAGCCACTTTACGCTGTCGATGGCCGTCATCGTCTTTGCGCTCGTGCGCGTCGGCTTTCAGTGCACGTTCCTGAGCCTTCTGCGCCTTGTGCTCGTTGTGCTCGGCGCAGCGCTCATCCAGGCCGCGGCGCTGATCGCGGGCTCCGTCATGAGCTTTTTCACGGTCAACGAAAACCCGGTGCTCGATTTCCTGCTGTTCAACATGAAGAAATTCATCGATTATCCGATCACCGTTTATCCGCGCGGCATCCAGTTTATCCTGACGTTTATCCTGCCGTTTGCGTTCATGAATTTTTACCCGGCGTCGCTGCTGCTCGGCAAGCCCGTGCCGGAGGGATTCCCGGCGGTGCTGCCGTACCTGACGCCGGCAGTCGGCGTGCTCTGCTTTGCCCTCAGCGTCCTTCTGTGGAACTGGGGCCTCAGGCACTACAAGAGCACGGGTTCGTGAGAAAGGGGAGGACTGCAATGAGCTTTATTGAAGTGAAGAATCTCTGCAAGGATTACCGCATCGTCCAGACGGAAAAGGGCGTCGCGGGCGCGGTGAAGTCGCTGTTTCACCGCGAATACCAGGTGAAAAAAGCCGTGCGCGACGTCAGCTTTTCGATCGAGCGCGGCGAGGTCGTCGGCTACATCGGCCCGAACGGCGCGGGCAAGTCGACGACGATCAAGATGCTCTCGGGCATTCTGATGCCGACGAGCGGCACGGTCACGGTCGGCGGCATCGTGCCGTATAAGGACCGGAAGGAAAACGCAAAGCACATCGGCGTCGTGTTCGGCCAGCGCTCGCAGCTCTACTGGGACCTGCCGATCTCCGACACCTTCGACCTCTACGAGAGCTTGTACGATACGCCGAAGGACGTGTTCCGGAAAAACTGCGCGTTTTATACCGAGCTGCTCGGCATGGAGACGTTTATCAACCAGCCTGTGCGCCAGCTGAGCCTCGGGCAGAAGATGAAGGCGAACGTCGCGATCGCGCTGCTGCACGATCCGGATGTGCTCTATCTGGACGAGCCGACGATCGGGCTCGACGTCATGAGCAAGAAGATCCTGCGCGACGCGGTGCGCACGATCAATCGGGAAAAGGGCACGACCGTCATCCTGACGACGCACGACATGGACGACATCGAGGCCGTGTGCAGCCGCCTGATCCTCATCGACAGGGGAACGAAGCTCTTCGACGGCTCGCTCGAGCGCTTCAAGGCGGACTACAAAAAGGGCACGACGATCAAGCTGGAGTTCGAGGGTGCGCCGCCTGCGGCGGAGCCGCCCGCCGGCTTCGGCATCGTCGGCCGGGACGAGCACACGCTCTGGCTCTCGACGGCGGCGGAAAGCTCGCGCGACGCGATGATCGGGCTGATCCGGTATTACGACCCGAAGAACATCTACGCGGTCGAGCCGCGCATCGAGGACATCGTGCGCGGCCTGTTCGAAAAAAGTTGATTTTCCCGTTGACAAAGGGGAATGCACGTAGTATAATCATTCAGGAAACAAAGCGGAGCCGTGCGCTCACACCCGTGCAGTACCGTCTGACACAGGTCAATATCGCAGCAAGTGCCGAAAGGCGTTTCAGCGGAGTTGATTTGCGGACAGAGGGGTTCTGTCCGCTTATTTTGTTGCACGGCCCGCAAAACAAAGTTATCGCACGTGTGATGGAGGTGCTTAACCATTAGCAAACAGGAACTGCAGATAAACGGAGAGATCCGCGACAAGGAACTGCGCGTGATCGGCCCGGACGGCGCACAGCTCGGCATCATGTCGGCGCGCGACGCCCTGAACCTCGCGGCGGAGAAGAATCTCGACCTCGTCAAGATCGCACCGCAGGCCACGCCGCCGGTGTGCAAGATCATCGACTACGGCAAGTACCGTTTCGAGCAGGCGAAGCGCGAGAAGGAAGCCAGAAAGAATCAGCGCGTCGTCGAAATCAAGGAGATACGTTTATCGCTCAACATTGACACCCACGACTTTGAAACGAAGAAGAACCACGCTGTACGTTTCCTTTCCGAAGGCAACAAAGTCAAGGTTTCGATCCGTTTCCGCGGCAGAGAGATGGGTCATCCGGAACTGGGTGCAGACATCATGAAGCGTTTCGCTGAAACACTCGCAGACGTTGCAAACGTCGAAAAGCCCGCAAAGCTCGAGGGTCGAAACATGCTGATGTTCCTTGCCCCCAAGCCCGTTAAATAACAAATTCAAGGAGGACTATACAATGCCGAAGCTCAAAACACACAGCGGCGCGAAGAAGCGCCTGAAGATTTCCAAGAACGGAAAGGTCATCCGCGGCCATGCATATACGAGCCACCTTCTGAACGGCCACGGCAAAACCGCGAAGTCGAAGCGCCATGCGCGCGGCACGACCGTCACGGACAAGACGAGCGTGAAGGCCGTCAGAAAGATGCTCCCCTACGCGTAAGCGGCACAGAGAGCGGCAGGGGCCGGAAAGCCCCGCAAAACGACCGAGTTTATGGCTGTCCGGTCGGGCAGCGCGGCGGATGCCGCATGCCGGCCGGAATTTAACATGGAAAGGAATGTTCACATAAATGGCTAGAGTTAAGGGTGCGCTCGCTACGCGCAAGAGAAGAAAGAAGATTCTGAAGCTCGCGAAGGGCTACTGGGGTTCCAAGAGCAGACATTTTAAGATGGCGAAGCAGGCCGTCATGAAGTCCGGCAACTATGCGTTCATCGGCAGAAAGCAGAAGAAGAGAGACTTCCGCCGCCTGTGGATCTCCAGAATCAACGCGGCCTGCCGCGCAAACGGCACGACCTATTCCGCGTTTATGAACGGCCTCAAGAAGGCCGGCGTGACACTCAACAGAAAGATGCTTTCCGAGATCGCAATCGCTGATGAGGCTGCTTTCAAGGCGCTGGTCGAGAAGGCAAAGGCTGCTGCATAAAAAAGCTATCCGTGCGTCCGGAACATCCTCCGGACGCACGTTTTTTACTGTAAGGAAAGGGGAGAAAGCGCATGGAAGCTGAACGGATCACAAGCCGCAAAAGCCCTGTCGTGAGGGATGCCGCGTCGCTTTTGCAGAAAGCGGAGAAAAGAAGCGAGGCGGGACTTTTCATGGCGGAGGGCGCGCGGCTCTGCGCGGACGCCGCCAGAAGCGGCACGGCGATCGCCGCGTGCTTTTACACCGAGGCGGCGGCCGAAAAATACGGGGAATACCTGCGGCCCGTCCTGCGCGCGGCGGAGCGCGCATACTGTATTGCGGAGCACGTCGCCCCGCTGCTTTCGGACACGAAGCACCCGCAGGGGATCTTCTGCGTCTGCCGGATGCCGGACCGCGCGGCCGGGGCGGCGCAGGAGGCGCCGGCGCGCGTGCTCGTGCTCGAAAACGTGCAGGACCCGTCCAACATGGGGACGATCCTGCGCACTGCCGAAGCGCTCGGCGTGCTGCATATCGCGCTGGTCGGCGCCTGCTGCGACCTGTACAGCCCGAAGGTGCTGCGCGGCAGCATGGGCGCGGTGTTCCGGCTCGGCGTGGAGCGGTACGAGGCGGCGCCCGCGTGCGCCGAAGCGCTCGGCCGGCGCGGGCTCACGTCGCTGGCGGCTGTGCCGGACGCGCAGGCCGTGCCCATCACGGCGATCCCGTTTGACACGGGCCGGTGGGCCGTCTGGATCGGCAACGAGGGAAACGGCCTGACGCCGGAGGCGGTGCAGGCCTGTGCGAAGCGCGTCACGATCCCGATGCGCGGGCGCGCGGAGTCGTTCAATGCGTCGACGGCCGCGGCGATCGTCCTGTGGGAAATGATGCGCGGCGCGGGAGAGGGAGCGTAAAAATATGGATGAGCGTGTATATTGGATCTGGCTGCAGAACGCCTTTGGCGCAGGCAGCGCAAAGCCCGTGCAGCTCGTGCGCCGCGCCGGCAGCGCAGAAGCGCTTTTCCGGGGCGGCATCGGCCTGTGGAGCAGCTTCACATTCGTTTCGGACCGCGAGCTCGCCGCGTTGAGCGCGTACGGCGTCCGGGAGGCGGAGGCTGCGCTCGACTACTGCCTGCGGCTCGGGCAGCAGGTTTACACGCCGGACACGCCCGGTTATCCGGACCTGCTCCGGGAAATCTACAACCCGCCGGCCGTGCTTTACGTGCGCGGCACGCTGCCGGACGCGTCGGGCGATGTCGCAATCGGCGTCGTCGGCACGCGCAAGGCGGGCAAAGCGGGCCTGCGCGCGGCGCGGGAGATCAGCTACGAGCTCGCGCAGGAGGGGGCCGCCGTCATCAGCGGCGGCGCGCTCGGCGTCGATTCCGAAGCGCACCGCGGCGCAATCGACGGGCGCGGGCGCACGGTCGCGGTGCTGCCGTGCGGGCTCGACTACCCCTACCTGATGGACAACGCGAACCTGCGCCGGGAGATCCTCGATTCAGGCGGCGCGCTCGTCACCGAGTACCCGATGCAGACGCCCGTGCAGCGCGGCGCGTTCCAGACGCGCAACCGGCTGATTTCCGGCATGGCGCACGGCGTGCTTGTGGCGGAGGCGCCGAAAAAGAGCGGCGCGCTGATCACGGCGCGGTACGCTGCCGAGCAGAACCGCGAGGTCTTCGTCTTCATCGGCGAGGATACGGCGGCGTTCGCCGGCTGCATCGGCCTTGCGGAGGACGGCGCGGCGCGCATCCGCACGGCGGAGGATATCCTGCGCGCGTTCTCGGCGCAGCGGAAAAGCGCGCGGACCGCGCTGCTGCGGCAGGCGGCTGAAAACGTGGCGCGCCCCGCCCGGCGCGTGCGCGTCGTCCCGCTGTCCGATTCCGCGGCGGAGACTGCGGAGGCGGAGGAAACGCCCGCCGCACCGCAGCCGGAAGCGGGGCTTTCCGCGGATGCGCAGCGCGTGCTGGCGTCGCTCGGCGGAGAGCCGAAGCACGCCGCCGTTCTGGAGGCCGAAACCGGGCTTTCCGCAGGCAGCGTGCTCGCGGCACTGACGGAGCTCGAGCTGCTCGGAAAGATCCGCAGTTATCCCGGTCAGAGGTTTACAAAATCCGATTAATGCGGTATACTAATTCAGATTCAGGCAAAATATAACGCATACACGGCGTAAAATACAGACAGAGGAGATTCAGGTACTATGTCCAAACTTGTCATCGTCGAGTCGCCGGCGAAGGCGAAAACGATCAAAAAATACCTCGGCGGCGATTATGAGGTCGTCGCCTCGATGGGCCACGTGCGCGATCTGCCGAAAGCGCGGCTGTGCGTGGACGTCAAAGACAATTTCAAACCGAAGTACGCGATCATCAAGGGCAAGGAAAAGCTCGTCTCCGAACTCAAGGAGGCGGCGGCCGAGTCCGAAACCGTCTATCTCGCGACCGACCCCGACCGCGAGGGAGAGGCGATTTCGTGGCACCTCGCCTACATCCTCGGGCTTGACGAGCACGCGATGAACCGCGTGACGTTCAACGAGATCACAAAGACCGGCGTCACGGAGGGCATGGCCCACCCGCGCACGATCGATCTGAACCTCGTCAACGCCCAGCAGGCGCGCCGCATCCTCGACCGCCTCGTCGGCTACTCGCTCAGCCCGTTCCTCGCCAAGACGATCCGCCGCGGCCTTTCGGCCGGGCGCGTGCAGTCCGTTGCGCTGCGCATCATCGTCGACCGCGAGGAGGAGATCCGCAAGTTCAAGCCCGAGGAATACTGGTCGATCGACGCGCGCCTGACGGCCGAGGGCTCGCGCAGCATTTTCGGCGCGTCGTTCTACGGCGACCGCAGCGGCGAGATCAAGATCACGAACAAGGAACAGGCGGACGCGATCCTCGCGGCGCTTGAGACCGCGGATTTCCGCGTCGATTCGGTCAAGAAGGGCAAGAAAAACAAGCAGCCCGCGCCGCCGTTCATCACCTCCACGCTGCAGCAGGAGGCGTCCCGCAAGCTGGGCTTTCAGGCCAAGCGCACGATGAAGGCCGCGCAGGAGCTGTACGAAGGCGTGGAGATCGCCGGCATGGGCGCCGTCGGCCTCATCACCTATATGCGTACCGACTCGCTGCGCCTTTCCGAGGACGCGATTCAGGAGGCCGTGCAGTTTATCGGCGACCGCTGGGGCAAGAATTACCTGCCCGCGAAGCCGCGCCACTTCAAGGCGCGCAAGAACGCGCAGGACGGCCATGAGGCGATCCGCCCGACGTCCGTCGCGCTGACGCCGAAGGACGTCGAAGCGTCGCTGACGAAGGACCAGTACAAGCTGTATAAGCTGATCTGGGAGCGCTTCGTCGCCTGCCAGATGGCGAACTGCGTGCTCAACACGACGCAGGCCGTGATCTCCGCCGGCGATTACATTTTCAAGGCCTCCGGCTACAACGTCGGCTTCGACGGCTACACGGTGCTTTACGAAGAGAGCCGCGACGTCGAGGAGGAAAAGGGCAAGGACCTGCCGAAGCTCGAGGCCGGCATGGCGCTCAAGGTGCGCGAGCTCAAGGGCAACCAGCACTTCACGCAGCCGCCGGCGCGCTTCACCGAAGCGTCGCTGATCAAGACGCTCGAGGAAAACGGCATCGGCCGCCCGTCCACGTATGCGGCGACGATCACGACGATCACGAGCCGCGAGTACGTCACGCGCGAGGGCAAGTCCTTCAAGCCGACCGAGCTCGGCGAGGTCATCACGAAGCTGATGAAGGAGCGCTTCCCGGAGATCGTCAACGTGAAGTTCACAGCCGAGGTCGAGAAGGAGCTCGACGAGGTGCAGAGCGGCCAGGCCGACTGGGTGGAGACGCTGCACGACTTCTACGACGACTTCGACAAGACGCTGAAAAAGGCGAAAAAGGAAATGGACGGCGTGAAGATCCAGCTCGAGGAGGATAAGACCGACTTTATCTGCCCGAACTGCGGCAGGCCGATGGTCGTGAAGTTCGGCCGCTACGGCAAGTTCATCGCCTGCTCCGGCTACCCGGAGTGCAAGACGGTCAAGAAGATCGTCAACGACACGGGCGCCGTCTGCCCGAAGTGCGGCGGAAAGATCATCGAGAAGAAGTCGAAGCGCGGCCGCGTGTTCTACGGCTGCGACCAGTACCCGAAGTGCGACTTCGTCTCGTGGGACGCGCCGTCCGGCAAAAACTGCCCGGTCTGCGGCAAGGTCCTGCTGCAGAAGAAGGACAAGGCGAAGACGCTGTACTGCGTCACGCCGGACTGCACCTATCAGTTCAAGCCGGAGGACGGCGAGCAAGAGGGCGACAATGCGGAATGATACAGTCACGGTGATCGGCGCCGGGCTGGCCGGCTCGGAGGCCGCATGGCAGATCGCAAACGCCGGGCACCGCGTCCGGCTGCACGAGATGAAGCCGGTGAAGTTTTCCCCGGCGCATAAAAGCGCGGGCTTTGCAGAGCTGATCTGCTCGAACTCATTGAAGGCCGCGCGGGTCGACAGCGCGGCGGGCCTGCTGAAAGAGGAAATGCGCCGCATGGGCTCGCTGCTCGTCGCCTGCGCGGACGCGTGCAGCGTGCCGGCGGGCGGCGCGCTTGCGGTCGACCGCGACCGCTTTTCGGCGCTTGCGACCGAGCGGCTGCGCGCGCACCCGAATATCGAGGTCGTGACGGGCGAGGTCACGGAGATCCCGCCGGACGGCGTCGTGGTGGTCGCGAGCGGCCCACTGACGAGCGACGCGCTCGCCGAGCGGATCACCGCGCTCTGCGGCGGCGGGCTCAGCTTTTTTGACGCCGCCGCGCCGATCGTCACGCGCGAAAGCCTCGACATGGAGCACTGCTTCTCGGCCTCGCGCTACGGCCGCGGCGACGACGATTACATCAACTGCCCGATGAACAAAGAGGAATACGAGGCGTTTTACGAGGCGCTCGTTTCGGCGGAGCGCGCGCCGATCCACGATTTCGACGTGATGAACCCGAAGGTCTACGAGGGCTGCATGCCGATCGAGGTGATGGCGCAGCGCGGGCACGATACGATCCGCTTCGGCCCATTGAAGCCGGTCGGCCTGCGCGACCCGCGCACCGGCCACCGCCCGTGGGCCGTGGTGCAGCTGCGCACCGAAAATGCGGAAAAGACGCTGTTCAACCTCGTCGGGTTCCAGACGAACCTGAAGTTTCCGGAGCAGAAGCGCGTGTTCGGCATGATACCGGGGCTGCGCAACGCGGAGTTCGTGCGCTACGGCGTGATGCACCGCAATACGTTTCTCGATTCGCCGCGGCTGCTCGACGCGGACTTTTCCTTCCGCAGGCGGCCGGACCTCTTTTTTGCGGGGCAGATGACCGGCGTAGAGGGCTATATGGAGTCCGCGGTGTCCGGCCTGCTGGCCGGCATGAACGCGGCGCGCAGGCTGGAGGGCAGAGCGCCGGTCATCCTGCCGGAAACGACGATGTCCGGCGCGCTTTCGCGCCATGTCGCGCAGAGCGAATCGAAGGATTTTCAGCCGATGGGCGCAAATTTCGGCATTTTCCCGCCGATTGAGCCGCACATCCGCGACAAGCGCGCGCGGTATGCCGCCTTTGCGGAGCGCGCGCTGCGCGACCTCGGGGCGAGCCTTGCGGAAAACGGCGTCCGTCTTTGCAGCGTGGAAAAGGAAGGGGAATAAACATGGCAAAACAGAGGATTATTGTGGATGCCTTCGGCGGCGACAATGCGCCGGCGGAAATCCTCAAGGGCTGCCGCATGGCGGCGGACGAGCTCGGCGTGCAGATCATCCTGACCGGCAGCGCGGAGAAGATCCGGGCGGCTGCGGCGCAGAACGCGGTGGAGATTGCGGATTTTGAAATCATCGACTGCCCGGACGTCATCACGATGGAGGACGAGGCGACGGACATCATGCGCGCGAAGAAGGAGAGCTCGATGGCGGTCGGCCTGCGGGCGCTCGCGGAGGGCCGCGGCGACGCCTTTGCGTCGGCCGGCAACAGCGGCGCGATCGTCGTCGGCGCCACGCTGATCGTCAAGCGCATCAAGGGCGTGAAGCGCGTGGCCTTTGCACCGCTGCTGCCGAAATCCGAGGGCTTTTTCATGCTCTGCGACGGCGGCGCGAACAACGAGTGCCGCCCGGAGATGCTCGCCCAGTTCGGCCTGATGGGCTCCGTGTACATGCAGAAGGTCATGGGGCTTCAAAACGCGCGCGTCGGCCTTGCGAACGTCGGCACCGAAGCGCACAAGGGCGGCGAGCTGCAGCAGGCGGCGCACAAGCTGCTTGCGGCGCAGGCGGGCATCCGCTTCGTCGGCAACATCGAAGCGCGCGAGATCCCGTACGACGCGGCCGACGTGGTCGTCTGCGACGGCTTCACGGGCAACATGCTGCTCAAGATGTACGAGGGCGTCGCGCTGGCGCTGATGGATAAGTTCAAGGGCGTTTTCACGAAGAATATGAAGAACAAGCTCGCGGCGGCCGTCGTCTACAAGGACATGAAGGCGCTGAAGAAGCAGCTCGACTACAACGAATACGGCGGCGCGCCGATCCTCGGCTGCTCGAAGCCGGTCTTTAAGGTGCACGGCAGCGCGAAGGCGACGACGCTGAAAAGCGCGATCGCGCTCTGCGCCAAATACGCCGAGTCGAACATCATCGGCGAGATCGCCGCGGCGGTCGCGGCACAGAAGCCGGAAGAATAAGCGGATATAAGGTTTGTGTTATGAAATCACACGATACGAAGGCACTCGATGCATTTGAAAAGAAAATCGGATATAAATTCAAGGACCGTTCGCTGCTTGTGACGGCGCTGACGCACTCGTCCTTCGCGAACGAGAGCCACGGCAGGGCGCAGAGCTACGAGCGCCTCGAGTTTCTCGGCGATTCGATCCTCGGCTTTGTCACGGCGGAATACCTCTACGGGGCGTTCCCAGAGCTGCCCGAGGGCAAGCTGACAAAGAAGCGCGCCTCGCTCGTCTGCGAGAAGTCGCTCTGCGGCTTTACGCGCAGCTTCGGCGCCGGGGAGCTGCTGCGGCTCAGCCACGGCGAGCAGCATTCCGGCGGCAAGGACCGGCCGAGCATCCTCGCCGACGTCTTTGAGTCGATCACGGCGGCGATCTATCTGGACTCCGGCAGCCTGGAGGAAGCGAAGCGCTTTGTGCTGCGCTACATCGAGCCGGCGGCGAAGTCGGCCGGCGAGCGCCCGTTCAAGGACCACAAGACGATGCTGCAGGAGATCATCCAGCAGAATCCCGGCGAGCGCCTCGAGTACGTGCTCACGGGCGAGCACGGTCCCGACCACGACAAGCACTTCACGGTGGAGGTCCACCTGAACAGCAACGTGATCGGGCGCGGCGGCGGGCGCAGCAAGAAAGAGGCCGAGCAGCAGGCGGCGCGCGAGGCCTTGGAGCTGATGGGCTATTAAGCACGCGAATATTGCGGTTTTCATCCCGCACAACGGCTGCCCGCAGCAGTGCAGCTTCTGCAACCAGCGGCGCATTACGGGCCGGCAGGCGCAGCCGTCTCCGGCCGACGTCGAGGCGACGCTGCAAAAGGCGGCGCGGCAGCTCGGCGACCGCGCGGAAAGCGCCGAGGTCGCCTTCTTCGGCGGGAGCTTCACGGCGATCGACCGCGGCTATATGAGGGCGCTGCTGGAAACGGCGGCGCGTGCCTGCGACCGGTACGGCTTTGCCGGCGTGCGCTGCTCGACGCGCCCGGACGCCGTCGACAGTGAACGGCTCGATCTTCTGAAGGCGTACCGCGTGACGGCGGTGGAGCTCGGCGCGCAGTCGATGGACGACGGTGTGCTGCAGCTGAACCGGCGCGGCCACACGGCGCGCGACGTGGAAAACGCCGCGAGGCTGATCCGCGCGTACGGCTTCGAGCTCGGCCTGCAGATGATGACCGGCCTGCCCGGCGACACCGACGAAAAAGCGGTGGAGACGGCGCGTGCGCTGCTGCGCCTCAGGCCCGACACGATGCGCATCTACCCGACGGTCGTGCTCGAAAACACGGCGCTGTGCGACTGGTACCGCGCCGGGCATTACGCGCCGCAGACGCTCGACGCGGCGGTATCGCTCTGCGCGCGGCTGATCCCGATGATCGAAGGCGCGGGCGTGCGGCTGATCCGCGTCGGCCTGCACGCGAGCGAGGAGCTCGAGCACCGCGTCGCCGGGCCGTACCACCCGGCGTTTATGGAGCTGTGCCGCAGCCGGATCTTTCTCGAGGCGCTTGCGGCTTCGCTGCGCGCGCGCGGGCTGCGGCGCGCCGTCGTCGAGGTGGACCCGCGCCGCCTGTCCGCCGCGGTCGGGCAGAAGCGCGGCAACCTCGAGGCGCTGCGGCAGATGGGCTTCGAGGTGGAAATCAGGCCGGAGGCATCGCTCTCCGGCGGAACATACAGGATAAGGGAAACAGGCAGGTGAACCGATGCTCTTAAAATCTCTGGAACTGCAGGGCTTCAAGACCTTTCCGGACAAGACGCTCCTGAAGTTTGAAGAAGGCATCACGGCGGTCGTCGGACCGAACGGAAGCGGCAAAAGCAATATCAGCGACGCGATGCGGTGGGTGCTCGGCGAGCAGTCCACGCGCGCTTTGCGCTGCACGAAAATGGAGGACGTCATCTTCAGCGGCACGCCGCAGCGCAAGGCGCAGGGCTTCGCCGAGGTCACGATCACGATCGACAACACCGACCGGCAGCTGAATTTCGACGGCGACACCGTGGCGATCACGCGCCGGTACTACCGCTCGGGCGAGAGCGAGTACCGCATCAACAAGACAATGGTGCGCCTCAAGGACGTCCACGAGCTGTTCATGGACACCGGCCTCGGCCGCGACGGCTATTCGATCATCGGTCAGGGCAAGATCGACAGCATTGTTTCGGCGAAGAGCGAGGACCGCCGCGAGATCTTCGAGGAGGCCGCGGGCATCTCGCGCTTCCGCTACCGCAAGGAGGAGGCCGAGCGCCGGCTCGAGCGCGCCGAGGAGAACCTCGTGCGCCTGCGCGATATCCTCGCGGAGCTCGAGGGCCGTCTGGAGCCGCTGCGCGTGCAGTCGGAAAAGGCGGAGAAATTCATCGCCTACGACGCGGAGAAAAAGAACCTCGAGATCGGCCTCTGGCTCGAAACGCTGAACCGCTCCGGCCGCGTCGTGCGCGAGGTGGAGGAAAAGATCGGCGTCGCCGAGAGCGACTACAACGAGGCGGAAGCGGCGCTCGAGGAGATCGCGCGGCAGATCGAGCAGAATTTCGCCGAGACGAACGGATGCACCGCGCAGATGGACGCCATCCGCGCCGAGGCGGCCTCGACCGACGAGAGCGCCACCCGCAAGGAGGGCGAGATCTCGGTCGTCGAAAACGACACCCGGCACGACCGCGAGCAGATCGAGCGGCTGCGCGGGGAGATCGAGGAAAACACGCGCTCGGAGCAGGAGATCCGGGCCGAGATTGCGGAAAAGGAAACCGCGGTGCAGGCAAAGGAAGCGGAGATCGCCGCACACAATTCCGATTTCATTGCCTTTACCGCGGAGCTCGAGGCGCTGCGTGCCGGAACGGACGGCGCGACGAAGGAGATCGACGCCGTGACGGCCCAGCTCGCCGCGCGCAACGCCGAACTCGCCGAGGCGCGCGTGCGCCGCGCGGAGGCGGAATCCTCTCTGCAGGAGATCCGCACCCGGAACGACACGGTGGACGCCGCGCTGGCCGAAAGCCGCGCGCAGGGGCAGGCGCTCGAAGAGGAGGCGCAGGCGCTGCAGGGCATGGCGCAGGACACGCAGGCGCGCATACAGGCGGCGGAAAACGCCGTGCAGGGACACAGCCTGCGGCTCGACGCCCGCAGAAAGAAGGCCGACGCGCTGAAGGCGGAGGCCGACCGGCTGCTGCTCGACGCGAACGAGCAGGCCCGCCGCGCAAAGCTGCTCGAGGACCTCGAGCGGAACCTCGAGGGCTTCACGCAGAGCGTCAAAACCGTCATGCGCGAGCGGGAGCGCGGCAACCTGCAGGGCATCCACGGCCCGGTGACGCGGCTGCTGCACGTCCCGCGCGAATACGCGGTCGCACTCGAGACGGCGCTCGGCGCGGCGATGCAGAACGTCGTCGTCGATTCGGAGGACGCGGCCAAGGCGGCCATCCGCCTTTTGAAGCAGCGCAACTCCGGCCGCGCCACGTTCCTGCCGCTGAGCGCGGTGCGCGGCACGGTGCTCGACCGGCGCGAGATGGAGAGCATGCCCGGCTTTGTGGGCATCGCCTCGGAGCTGTGCCGCTGTGAGGCGCAGTACACTGGCATCCGCGATTCCCTGCTCGGCCGCACGGTCGTCGCAGAGAACCTCGACCGCGCGGCCGAGATCGCGCGGAAGCTGCGCTACCGGTTCCGCGTCGTGAGTCTCGACGGGCAGGTCGTCAACGCGGGCGGTTCGTTCACCGGCGGCTCGGCGGCGCGCAACTCCGGCCTTTTGAGCCGCGCGGCCGAGATCGAGCGCATCCGCGGCGAAGCGCAGAAGCTGCATGCGGCGGCGGAGGAAGCCGCGGCGCGCTTTAAGGCGGCCCGGCAGGAAGCGGCGAACGCTTCGGCCGAGCTGGACGCGGCGCGCAGCGAACTGACGGTGCTGCATGAAGACGAGATCCGCTTTGCGGCGGAGCTCACCCGCGTGGAGCGGGACGTCGAGACGCAGAAGCGGCAGTACAGGGATCTGCTTGCGGAGCAGGAGAATGCCGCAGGGCGCATCGCGTCGCTGGAGCAGACGGCCGCGGAGGCGGCCGCGCAGATCGCGTCGCTCGAGGCGGACGCGGAAAAGATACGCGCGCGCATGGAGGGCATGACCGACAGCCGCGCGGAACAGATGCAGCGCTGCAACGAGATGTCCGACCGGCTGCAGGAGATCCGCATGCTCGGGCTCTCGGTCGAGAAGGACAGGGAGACGCTGACGACGGCGATCGAGGCGCTGGAGACGCGCCTTTCGGACCGCTCCGGCCGCGTGAAGCAGCTCCGCGCGGAAATCGAAGCGTGCGAGGCGCGCATCGAAGCGCGCGGCACGCAGATCGAATCGCTGCGCGGCGAAGTGGCGTCGCTGCGCGCGGAGGCCGAGGAAAAGCGCGCGGCCGTGCAGGAGATCGCCGGCCGGCGCGCCGCGCTCGAGCAGCGCGCGGGCGAGCTGCGCGCGGCGGAGCGTGAGACCTCCGGAAAGCGCGAGAGCGTCGGCCGCGAGGTCGAGCGTTTGCAGGAGCGTTTGGAGGGGCTTCGGCGCGAATACGACACGATCATCGCAAAGCTCTGGGAAGAATACGAGCTGACGCGCCGGGAGGCCGAGGAGATCGGCATCACGATCGAGGACGTGCCCGCGGCGCAGCGCCGTCTTACGGAGCTCAAGAACAGGATCAAGGCGCTCGGCGCCGTCAACGTGGCGGCGGTCGTCGAATACAAGGAAGTCTCGGAGCGCTACACGTTCATGAAAGCGCAGACCGACGACGTCGAGAAGTCGAAGGCCGAGCTTTTGAAGTTGATCGACGACCTGACGCGCCGGATGCAGACGCAGTTTACCGAGCGCTTTTCCGTCATCAACGAACAGTTCGGGCGGATTTTCAAGGACCTTTTCGGCGGCGGCTCGGCGTCGCTCTCGTTTACGGACGAGGGGGACATCCTGAACTCCGGCATCGAGATCAAGGTGCACCCGCCGGGCAAGATCGTCTCGCACATCGAGCTGCTTTCGGGCGGCGAAAAGGCGCTGGTCGCGATTTCGATTTACTTTGCGATCATGCGCGTCAGCCCGCCGCCGTTCTGTATGCTCGACGAGATCGAGGCGGCGCTCGACGACGTGAACGTCACGCGCTTTGCGAACTACCTGCGCCGCATGAACGACCATACGCAGTTTATCGCGATCACCCACCGCCGCGGCACGATGGAGGAAGCCGACGTGCTGTACGGCGTCACCATGCAGGACCAGGGCATTTCGAAGCTTTTGTCCCTGCGCGCGCATGAGGTGGAGGAGAAGCTCGGCCTGAAATAAGGCCGGCGCACAGCTAATTTTCGGAAAAGAGGTGCCTGCATGGGCTTTTTTGACAAAATCAAGGCGGGGCTCAAAAAGACCCGCGAGAACATCAGCAGCCAGATCCATTCGATGCTGCACGCGTTTACGAAAATCGACGAGGAGCTGTTCGAGGAGCTGGAAGAGCTGCTCGTCATGGCGGATGTCGGCGTGAACACCGCGGAGCGCATCTGCGACACGCTGCGCGCCCGCGTCAAGGAGCGCGGCATAACCGACCCGAACGAGATCATGGGATTGCTCGAGGAGGTCGTCACGGAGATGATCGACGGCGACAACGCGCTGCATCTCGACACGCAGCCCTCCGTGATCCTCGTGATCGGCGTGAACGGCGTCGGCAAGACGACGACGATCGGCAAGATCGCATCCCGCCTGAAAAAGGAGGGCAAGAGCGTGATCCTCGGCGCGGCGGATACGTTCCGCGCGGCGGCGATCGAGCAGCTTGAGGTCTGGGCGGACCGTGCGGGCGTCCCGATCATCAAGCACGCCGAGGGCGCGGACCCGGCGGCCGTCGTGTTCGACACGATTTCGGCCGCGAGGGCGCGGCACTGCGACGTCGTGATCTGCGACACGGCGGGCCGCCTGCACAACAAGAAAAACCTGATGGACGAGCTCGCGAAGATCTCGCGCATCATCGACAAGAGCCTGCCGGGGTGCAGCAAGGAGGTCCTGCTCGTGCTCGACGCGACGACCGGCCAGAACGCCGTCAACCAGGCGCGCGTGTTCAAGGAGGCCGCCGGCCTGACCGGCATCGTGCTCACCAAGCTGGACGGCACGGCCAAGGGCGGCGTCGTGCTCGCGATCCGCGAGGATCTCGGCCTGCCGGTCAAGTTCATCGGCGTCGGCGAGCAGGTGGACGACCTGCAGCCGTTTGAGGCGGCGGACTTCGCCCGCGCGCTGTTCGAGCGGCCGGAGCAGCCATGAGGATCGCGGTTTTTTCGGACATCCACAGCAACCACACGGCGCTCGAAGCCTGCTTCCGCACGGCGGAAGCGCGCGGCGCCGACCTGTGGGTCTTTCTCGGGGACTACGTTTCGGACTGTGCGAATCCCCGGGCGACGATGGAGCTTCTGTACCGCGCGCGGCGGGAGCACGACTGCGTGTTCATCAAGGGCAACCGCGAGGAGTACATCCTCGGGCACCACAAAAACGGCAGCGACTGGCAGTACGGCATGTCGACCGGGTCGCTGCTCTACACGTACCGGAACCTGACCGCGGAGGACCTCGCCTTTCTCGACACGCTGCCGAACGTGCGCGTCATCAACCCGAACGGGAAGAGTGAGATTTGCATCTGCCACGGCTCGCCGGAAAAAACGCGCGAGACGCTGCACCCGTTTTCCTACAACGTGGAGCGCTGGCTCCTGAAGATCGAGCAGCCGCTTCTGATGAGCGGCCACACGCACCGGCCGCTCGTCGCGCGCAACGGCGAAAAGACGTATGTGAACCCCGGCGCGGTCGGCATCCAGGCGACGGAGACCGTCACGGCGAAGATGGCGTTCCTCGAGTCCGACGGCCGGGGCTGGCAGCCGGAGCTTGTCGAGGTGCCGTACGACGTTGCGGCGGCCGTCGCGGAGCTCGAGCAGTGCGGCCTGCCGGAGCTCGCCGGCGTCTGGGGCCGCGCGATCGCAAAGCAGCTCAGGGAGGGCAAGAACTACTCCCTGTTCTGCGTGGAGCGCGCCGCGGAACTCGCGGCGGGCGGTCCGGTGCTTTTGGAGCACTGGGCGCAGGCCGCGCGGGACTTTGGAATAGATTGAAAGGAGACCGTTCCAATGGATATGATCATTGCAACGCACAATAAGCACAAGGTCGAGGAGTTCAGCCGGATCCTCGCGCCGCTCGGCGTGACGATCCGCACGGCGGCGCTCACCGAGGCCGAGGAGACCGGCGCCACGTTCCGCGAGAACGCGTACCTCAAGGCGAAGTCCGCCTGCGACGAGACGGGCCTGCCCTGCATCGCGGACGATTCCGGCCTTTCGGTCGACGCGCTGGACGGCGCGCCGGGCGTTTACTCCGCGCGTTATGCGCCGGAGGGGCAGCGCAAGCAGACCGTGCTGCAAAAGCTCGAGAACGTGCCGGACGACAAGCGCGGGGCGCACTTCACGAGCGCGATCTGCTGCGTGTTCCCGAACGGCGACGTGCTGGAGGCCGAAGGGCGCTGCTACGGCAGCATCGCGCATGAATGCCGCGGCGCGGGCGGCTTCGGCTACGACCCGATTTTCCTGTGCGCCGAAGAGGGCTGCGCGGGCAAGACGTTCGGCGAGGCGTCGCCCGAAGAGAAGGACGCCGTGAGCCACCGCGGCCGCTCGCTGCGGCTGTTCGTCGAAAAACTCGAAAACTATTTGAAGGATAAGGGAGAAAAGGAATTATGCTGACAAGCAAACAGAGGGCCTACCTGCGCGCGCTCGCCGTCAACGAGGACACGATCCTGATGATCGGCAAGGGCGGCATCGACGGCGACGTCGTCAAGCAGGCGGCGGACGCGATCTACAAGCGGGAGCTGATCAAGGGCAAGGTGCTCGAGACCGCGCCCGTCTCGCCGCGCGAGGCTGCCGAAGCGCTCGCCGAGCAGACGGAGAGCGAGGTCGTGCAGGTGATCGGCTCGAAATTCGCGCTGTACAAGCGCCACCCGAAGGAGCCGAAGATCGTTTTGCCGAAGGCAAAGCGCGCGTAAGGCGCGGCGGTTTTCCGAAGCCCCGGTACAGGGCTTCACAGGCCGGCGGCAGACGCCGGCAATTCTGCGGCAAAGAAAGGCGGTGGTCTGCGTGCGGACCGGAATCTACGGCGGGACGTTCAACCCGATCCATCTCGCGCACGTGCATCTCGTGCGTGCGTTTATCGAGCGGCTTTCGCTCGACCGCGTGCTGCTGATCCCGACAGGACAGCCGCCGCACAAGGCGGCGCAGGCGCTCGCCGGCAATGCGGAGCGCCTTGCGATGTGCCGGCTTGCGGCGGCGGAGATTACCGAATGTCCCGTAGAGGTCTCGGACATCGAGATGCGGCGCGGCGGCAAGAGCTACACGGCGGATACGCTCGCGCAGCTGCGGGCGCAGTACCCGGCGGACGACTTCTACCTTCTGATGGGGGAGGACATGTTCCTGACGGTCGAGCGCTGGTATCGGCCCGAGGAGATCTTCCGCCTCGCGACGATCTGCGCCGCGCCGCGCGATTACGGCAGCTTCCGGCGGCTGATCCGCCACGGCGAAGCGGTGCGCGGGATGTACCCGGCGTTCGGGTTTATCCTGCAGAATATCCCGTATCTGCCGGTGTCGTCCACAGAGGTCCGCGCGCGGCTGCGCAGCGGCGGCCCGCTGCAGGACCTGCTGCCGCAGCGCGTCGCGGACTACATTGAAGCAAGGGGGCTTTACAGGGCATGAAGAAAAAGGACAGGCAGGCGTATATACAGATCATAAAGCCGATGCTGACCGAAAAGCGCTTCGAGCATTCGCTCAACGTGGCGCAGGAGGCGGTAAAGCTCGCAAAAAAGTTCGGCGCCGACCCGGAGAAAGCGGAGACCGCCGGCATCCTGCACGACATTTTGAAGGATACGCCCGCGGATAAACAGTTGAAAATCATTTCGGATTTTGGTATAATTATGAGCGATGTCGAGCTTTCCGTGAAAAAATCCTGGCATGCGATCAGCGGGGCGGCCTATATCCGCAACGTTCTGCACATCGAGGATGCGGAAATCGTCGACGCCGTGCGCTACCACACGACGGGGCGGCACAACATGACGGTTCTCGAAAAGGTCGTCTTTGTGGCGGACTTCATCTCGAAGGACCGCGACTATCCCAGCGTGGAGGAGATGCGCAAAACGGCCTGCAAGAGCCTCGACCGCGCGATCGTGGAGGGCATTGCCTTCACGGTGGGCGAGCTCGTGCAGAACCGGGAGCCGGTCGTCCCCGAGACCATCGACGCGTACAACGACGCGGTCTGGGCCGTCCGGCACGGAAAGTGAAGGAAAGGAGAGCTGTTTCGGTATGAATATGGATTCTTTGATGCTGGCAAAGGCCGCGGCGGAGATCCTCGATGCGAAGAAAGCGGAGAACATCAATGTGATCCGGATCACGAACATTTCCTCGCTCGGCGATTACTTCGTCATCGCAAACGGCACGAGCAACACGCACGTGCACGCGCTGGCCGATGAGCTGGAGGAGAAGCTCAAGGCTGAGGGCCGGGCGCCCGCCCGTGTGGAAGGGTACCGCTCGAATTCCTGGATCATTCTGGATTATGAGGAAGTCGTGGTGCACCTGTTTACGGCGGACGCGCGCGAATTCTACGATCTCGACCGACTATGGGCGGACGGCGAGAAACTCGAGATCGAATTTAAACCCAACTGAAAAATCTGCGCAGCGATGCGTTTAATAAATGGTGATGACAATGAAGTACAATCCGAGTGAAATTGAGCCCAAATGGCAAAAAAGATGGGAAGAATCCGGCGTGTTCCACGCTTCGAACGATTCCGATAAGCCGAAGTACTACGCGCTGATCGAATTCCCCTATCCGTCGGGGCAGGGCCTGCACGTCGGCCACCCGCGCCCGTATACGGCGCTCGACGTCGTCGCGAGAAAGCGCCGCCTCGAGGGCTACAATGTCCTCTATCCGATCGGCTGGGATGCGTTCGGCCTGCCGACCGAGAACTACGCGATCAAGAATCACGTCCATCCGGCCGAGGTCACGGCGAAGAACATCGCCCGCTTTAAAAAGCAGATCCAGTCGCTCGGCATCTCGTTCGACTGGAGCCGCGAGATCAGCACGACCGACCCCGCGTATTACAAGTGGACGCAGTGGATCTTCCTGCAGCTCTTCAAGCACGGCCTGGCCTACAAGAAGGAGATGGCCGTCAACTGGTGCACCTCCTGCAAGTGCGTGCTCGCGAATGAGGAGGTCGTCAACGGCGTCTGCGAGCGCTGCGGCAGCGAGGTCGTCCACAAGGTCAAATCCCAGTGGATGCTGAAGATCACGGCGTACGCGCAGCGCCTGATCGACGACCTCGACCTGGTCGATTACCCGGAGCGCGTCAAGGCGCAGCAGAAGAACTGGATCGGCCGTTCGGAGGGCGCCGAGGTCGACTTCAAGACGACGGCGGGCGATACGCTGACCGTCTACACGACGCGCCCCGATACGCTGTACGGCGCGACGTATATGGTCGTTTCCCCGGAGCATCCGTTCATCGAGAAGTGGGCGGACAAGCTCGCCAACATGGAGGAGATCCGCGCCTATCAGGCGGAGGCCGCGAAGAAGTCCGATTTTGAGCGCACCGAGGTCGCGAAGGACAAGACCGGCGTGCAGCTCGACGGCGTCCGGGCCGTCAACCCGCTGACCGGCAGGGAGATCCCGATCTTCATCTCCGACTACGTGCTCGTCTCCTACGGCACCGGCGCGATCATGGCCGTGCCGGCGCACGACACGCGCGACTGGGAGTTTGCAAAGAAATTCAACCTGCCGATCGTCGAGGTCGTCAAGGGCGGCGACGTCGAAAAAGAGGCGTTCACGGACTGCGACACCGGCGTGATGGTGAATTCCGGCATTCTCGACGGCCTGACCGTGGAGGAAGCCAAGGTGCGCATCAAGGACTATCTCGAGGAGACCGGCATCGGCCACCGCAAGGTCAACTTCAAGCTGCGCGACTGGGTGTTCTCCCGCCAGCGCTACTGGGGCGAGCCGATCCCGATCGTGCACTGCGACAAGTGCGGCTACGTCCCGCTCGACGAGAGCGAGCTGCCGCTCGTGCTGCCGCAGGTCGATTCCTACGAGCCGACCGACAACGGCGAATCCCCGCTCGCAAAGATGACGGACTGGGTGGAGACCACCTGCCCGCGCTGCGGCGGCAAGGCGAAGCGCGAAACCGACACGATGCCGCAGTGGGCCGGCTCGTCGTGGTATTTCCTGCGCTATATGGACCCGCACAACAAGGACGCGTTCGCTTCCAAGGAGGCGCTCAACTACTGGAAGCAGATCGACTGGTACAACGGCGGCATGGAGCACACGACGCTCCACCTGCTCTACAGCCGCTTCTGGCATAAATTCCTCTACGACATCGGCGAGGTGCCGCTGCCGGAGCCGTACGCGAAGCGCACGAGCCACGGCATGATCCTCGGCGAAAACGGCGAGAAGATGAGCAAGTCGCGCGGCAACGTCGTCAACCCGGACGACATCGTCAACGAGTACGGCGCTGACACGATGCGCATGTACGAGATGTTCATCGGCGACTTTGAAAAGGCAGCGCCGTGGAGCAGCGCGGGCATCAAGGGCTGCCGCCGCTTCATCGACCGCTTCTGGAACCTCCAGAATATCGTGACGGACGGCGATGCGATCCGTCCGGAGCTTGAGGGCGCGTTCCACAAGACGATCAAGAAGGTCACGTTCGACATCGAGAACCTCAAGTTCAACACGGCGATCGCGGCGCTGATGGCGCTGATGAACGTCATCGCGGACAAGGGCTCGATCTCGAAGGGTGAGCTGCGCGTGTTCGCGCTCCTGATGAACCCGTTTGCGCCGCACGTGACCGAGGAGGTCTGGGAGGCGATGCAGCTCGGCCGCGGCATGATCGCGGAGCAGAGCTGGCCGAAGTACGACGAGGCGAAGTGCAAGGACGACACGGTCGAGATCGTCGCGCAGGTCAACGGCAAGGTCCGCGCGAAGCTGCAGGTCCCGGCCGACATCCAGAAGGACGACGCGCTCGCGGCCGCCAAGGCGGAAGCGCGCATCGCGGCCGAGATTTCCGGCAAGACGGTTGTCAAGGAGATCTACGTGCCGGGCAAGCTCGTCAATATCGTTGTAAAGGGCTGAGCCTTTTCGGGCGCTGCTGCATATGCGGCAGCGTCCGTTTTTGTGCTCGGCCGGAGCGAAACGGATGGAAAAATGAAGAAGAACGCACGGTTTTGAAAGGGAGGAAAAGGTTGAAACACAGTAATTTAAGCACGATTCCGAAAAAAGGGCGTACAAAACC
>DSLFC04101__coassemble_376_pt1 | contig 34862 bp, 32 predicted proteins | sample DSLFC04101__metabat2_high_PE_006 | metagenome-assembled genome bin DSLFC04101
GAGCGGTACGTGGAGCGCATGCTGTTCGGCGACGAGCTGTGAGCGGCACGGCCCGCTCTTTTGGAAAAGCCGTCCGTCCGGGCGGCGGAGTTGTATGAATTAGAAAGGGGATGCGACATGAATCAGGATGTTTCGATCTTGCGGGAACTCGCCAACGAATACGCGCAGATCGCGGCGGAGATGGAGGTCAAACATGTGTGGGGGCTGCACGCCGACCTCAACGACCTGCATCCGGAAAGGCCCGTCGTGCTTATCGACGAGCTGCCGTGGCATGAGCTGAACGCGGACGGTTTTCTGACGCTGCGGTGCGAAGACCCGGATTTCCGCCGGGCGGAGGAGCTCCTGCGCAAGACGATTTTCCGGCACAGATATTTCCCGGGCGACATGCTCGTGAAGCCGTATTTTCCCGTGGAGAAGGTGATCCACACGACCGGCATCGGCGTCGAGGTGCACGAGGAGATCCGCGCCACGGACGCCGCCAACAACATCGTTTCCCACCGGTACGAGAACCAGTTCGACTCCATTGAGGACGTCGAAAAGCTGCACAACCCGGTGATCACGTATGACGCGGAGGCCTCCCGCCGCCTGTATGAAAAGATCAGCGCGGCGATCGGGGACATTTTGCCCGTAAAGCTCGTCGGCGAAGCGTCGGGCTACGGGCTCGGCCACAAGGCGTGGGACATCATTGCGATGATGATGCGCGTCGACAATCTGCTCTACGCGCTCGTGGACGAGCCGGAGATGATGCACGCGCTCGTCGGCAAGCTGACGGATATCTTTATCGATACGGTCCGGCAGTATGAGGCGCTGAATCTGCTGGATGCGGACAGCGCGTACTGCCACTGCTCCAGCGCGGCTTCGCGGGATCTGCTGCGGGAGCCGGTCGATTACCAGCACGTCAAGGCGAAAAACGTGTGGGGCCGCGGCTTGGCGCAGATTCTGGCCACGGTATCGCCGGCCATGCACGACGAGTTTGAAATCGAGTATGCCGCCAAAGCGCTCGCGCCCTTCGGCCTGGTTTACTACGGCTGCTGCGAGCCGCTCGACCGGAAGATCGACATCGTGAAGAAGATCCCGAATCTGCGCAAGATCTCCATCACGCCGTGGGCGGACATCCGCCGCGCGGCGGAGGCGGTCGGCGGGGACTACGTGATTTCGGCGAAGCCAAACCCGGCCAACCTGCCGTATGCGGCCGAAAACCCCGCGCTGATCCGCGAAGAGATCCGCAACATCATCGACGCATGCCGGGCGAACGGAACGCCCTGCGAGATCCTGCTCAAGGACATCAGCACGGCGGGGTACAATCTGGAAAACCTTGTCGTTTGGAACCGCGTCGCCATGGAGGAAGCGCAGCGATAGCTTCCGCAAAACGACGGATGCCCTGCGCACGGCGCGCAGGAAGAGGGAGGAGGAAGGCCATGCGCTACAAACAGGATTGGGACATGGCAAAAAAGAGATTGACCGCATTTTGGGACCGGGACATTCTGGACCGCTGCTGCATCAGCGTGAAGGTGCCCGGGCAGGCGGCGCAGACGATGCCGCAGACGGATGCCGAACGGCTCCGGCACTGGACGGATCCCGAGTACATCATCCAGCGGGACCGCGCGGCCATGGAGCACACGTATTACGGCGGGGAAGCCTTTCCGTGCATTTTCGTGAACCTCGGCGCGGCCGGGCACGCAGTATCTGCCGGAGCTGAAGCGCATACAGGCGGCGGGCAAAAATCTCGTCATTCTGGTGGAGCCGAAGCAGGTGGAGGTGCTTCTTGAAAACCTGTCCTCGCGGGGGCTCCTGCTGGTCACCACCGTGCCGACCGTCGAGGACGCCGAAGCGCTGCTCCGGCAGGCCGAAAAACTCACGCACGATTGATTAAAAATAAAGCGCAAAAGGAAAGAGGGCGGACGATCTGCGGATCGTCCCAGTCTGTCGAAAAAGCCCAGCTTTTGCTGGACTTTTTCGACAGACTGGGTTATAATTGAACCGCACAGGAAAAATGAAACAGAGGAATCCTTTAGATAGAGAGGACCCTGTTTCTGAATGGGAGGAATTGAATATGAAATTGACCGTTGCGCTGGCACAAATTCCGGTGACAGACGAGCCGAGCGTGGGGGAGATCAATCATTTCTCGGTGCAGCCGCTGCGGGTCTTCGACTTCAACGGGATTCCCGTCGGCGGGCTGATCTGCAACGACATGTGGGCAAATCCGAGCTGTACGCCGCAGGTGGACCCGAATCTGACCCACCAGCTTTCGAAGATGGGTGCGAAGGTCATTTTTCATGCGGTCAACGGCGGCAGGGACGCCAGCGAGAAGTCGCAGGTCCTTGTGAAGCGGTTCCACGAGAGCCATGTGCTGCTGAAGGCGGAAGCCGATCAGGTGTTTATCGCGACCGTGGACAACAGCGACCCGGAGACGATCCCCGTTTCTTCGATCAGCGGCGTCGCGTCGCCCGACGCGGTCTGGGCGTATAAGCTGCCGGAAACCGGAAAGCAGTTCGGCGTGTATACGATCGAATGGGCGGACTGACGAACCGCACGCGCGGCGTATTTCCGGAAAAAACCTCGAAAACCGCTTGACTTCACGCGGGGTATATGCTATTATGATACAGCCGCTTATTGCGGGCAGGAAAGCAGCCGTTTGCGCGGCTCGCCCGGCAATAGCGAGTCTATAGAAAAGGCAGGCAGAAATATGTTTGCAGTTATTGAAACGGGCGGTAAGCAGTACAAGGTTCAGTACGGCGACGTCATCTATGTCGAGAAGCTTACGGCCAATGAAGACGAAACGGTCCAGTTCCCGGTCATCGCGATCAGCGACGAGAACGGCACGAAGATCGGCGCTCCGTATGTCGAGGGCGCAAGCGTTACGGGCAAGGTCCTGAAGAACGGCAAGGCGAAGAAGATCACGGTCCTCACCTACAAGCCGAAGAAGAGCGAGAAGCGCAAGATGGGCCACAGACAGCCCTACACGAAGATCCAGATCGAGGCTGTTCAGGGCTGATCGGATGATTCGCGCGGAATTTTTCGCCGATGCGCAGGGGACGCTGCTCGGCTTTTCGGTTTCCGGCCATGCCGGTCTGGCGGAAAGCGGGGCGGATATTCTCTGTGCGGCGGTTTCCTCGGCAGCGTATATGACGGTCAACACCGTTCTGGAGGTCCTGCACATTGCGCCGGTCTCCCTGCGCGCGGAGGAGGGCGACATGCTGTTCCGCATCGCGGAGCGGGATGCGCGCCCGTGCCAAATCCTGTTGTCCGGGTTTAAGCTGCACCTTCTCGGTTTGGAGGAGCAGTATCCGGAAAACCTCTGTGTGACGTACACGGAAGTCTGAATACAAGCGAAAGGAAGGCTTATACAATGCTTAAGATTAACATCCAGCTTTTTGCGCATAAAAAAGGTATGGGTTCCACGAAGAACGGCCGCGATTCCGAGTCCAAGAGACTTGGCGTGAAGCGTGCGGACGGCCAGCATGTCCTCGCGGGCAACATCCTTGTCAAGCAGCGCGGCACGCACATCCATCCGGGTGAGAACGTGGGCAGAGGCTCCGATGATTCTCTGTTTGCGCTCATCGACGGCCAGGTCCGCTTCGAGCGCATGGGCCGCGACCGCAAGAAGGTCAGCGTTTACTCCATCGAGCAGTAATTTTTGACCTTGGGGGCATACGGAAGCGAATGCCCCGAATACTTCGATGAAAACGGGCTTCTTCGGACTGCGGAGAGGCCCATTTTTCTTGGCCGCATGCGGAACCGAACAGGAAAGGAAAGTATACGGTATGTTTATTGATATTGCTAAGATCAAAGTCAAGGCGGGCGACGGCGGCGACGGCGCCGTCGCGTTCCACCGCGAGAAATACGTGGCCTCCGGCGGTCCGGACGGCGGCGACGGCGGCCGCGGCGGCGACATCGTGTTCCGCGTGGACGACAACCTTTCGACGCTCGCCGATTTCCGCTACAAGCGCAAGTATGCGGCGCAGCGCGGCGAAAACGGCCGCGGAAAGCGCTGCTCCGGCAAGAGCGCGCCGCCGCTCGTCATCACCGTGCCGCGCGGCACCGTGATCCGCGACGCGGAGACCGGGCGCATCATGGCGGACATGTCCACGGATGCGGACGTGGTCATCGCGAAGGGCGGCCGCGGCGGCTGGGGCAACACGCATTTCGCGACGCCGACGCGCCAGACCCCGCGCTTTGCGAAGCCCGGCACGCCCGGCGAAGCGTTTGAGCTGCAGCTCGAGCTGAAGCTGCTCGCGGACGTCGGCCTTGTCGGCTTCCCGAACGTCGGCAAATCGACGCTCGTTTCCGTCGTCAGCGAGGCGAAGCCGGACATCGCGAACTACCACTTCACGACGATCACGCCGGTGCTCGGCGTGGTGCGCATGCAGCCGGGCGTTTCGTTTGTCATGGCGGACATCCCCGGCCTGATCGAGGGTGCATGGCAGGGCGTCGGCCTCGGGCACCAGTTCCTGCGCCATGTCGAGCGCTGCCGCATGCTGATCCACATCGTCGACGTTTCCGGCAGCGAGGGGCGGGACCCGAAGGAGGACTTCCGCATCATCAACGAGGAGCTGCGCAAGTTCAACCCCGCGCTCGCGGAGCGGCCGATGGTCGTCGCCGGCAACAAGTGCGACCTGACGAGCGACGAGCAGGTGGAGGATTTCCGCAAGTTCGTCGAGGCGCAGGGCTACGCGTTTTTCCCGATCATGGCGGCGATCCGCTACGGCGTCGACCCGCTGCTGAACAAGGTGACGGAAATGCTTTCCACGCTGCCGCCGGTCGAGCAGTACGAGCCGGAGCCGGTCGCCGTCAAGCCGGTCGAGGAATTCGGCAAGACGCACGTCGACATCCGCGTCGAGGACGGCGTGTACTTTGTCGAGGGCGAATGGCTTCTGAAGCTGATTTCAACCGTCAATTTCGACGATTACGAGTCGCTGCAGTACTTCCAGCGCGTGCTGATCAACACCGGCGTCATCGACGCCCTGCGCGAGGCGGGCATCCAGGAAGGCGATACGGTCAGCATGTACGATCTGGAATTCGACTTTGTGGAGTAAGAGGTGCGTATTTGGAAAAGCTTATGAATGTCCAGACGGATCCGAAGCAGCTCAGCCCGCTGACGCTCGCCTACATCGGCGACGGCGTCTATGAGCTGTTCGTCCGGGAATACATCGTCTCCAAGGGCAACTGCCCGGTCAAGAAGCTGCATGCGCGCGCGGTGGAGATGGTCCGCTGCGAGTTTCAGGCGAAAATGCTCACCGAGCGGCTCCAGCCGCTCCTGACCGAGACGGAAGCGGAGATCTGCCGGCGCGGCCGCAACGCGCACGTTTCCCATGTGCCGAAGAACTCGAGCGTCGCCGATTACCACAACGCAACGGCGTTCGAGTGCCTGTTCGGCTACCTGTACCTTTCCGGCGCGCTCGACCGTCTGCGCTTCTTTTTTGATACGATTGCGGAGACCGCGCAGGCCGGCGGCTGAGCCGGTCCGCGCGGCGAAATGAATAGTCTGACAAAGGGGTGTATTAAGATGCGTCAAAACAACATGGTGCGCAAGGCGCGCAGCGCCGCACTGGACCTGCTCTGCATGGTCGTGGGCTCCATCATCTACGCCGTCGGCGTCAACGGCTTCACGGCGCCGAACAACATCGCGCCCGGCGGCGTGACCGGCATCGCGACGATGCTCAACTACCTGTTCGACACACCGATCGGCATCGTCATTTTCCTGATCAATATCCCGATCATCCTCTGGGCGATCGTGGAGATCGGCTACAAGCTCGTGGCGAAAACCATGCTCGCGATCATCTGCAATTCCGTCGCGATCGACGTTGTGGCGCTCTTTATGCCGGTCTACCACGGCGACCCGCTGATCATCACGCTGATCGGCGGCGTCTGCGAGGGCGTCGGGCTTTCGCTCGTCTTCATGCGCGGCGCGACGACCGGCGGCACCGATATGATCGCCCGGCTGCTGAACCACCGGCTGCGCCATCTCTCGATGGGCAAGCTGATGCTCGCGGTGGACGGCTGCGTCGTGCTCCTTTCGGCGTTCGTGTTCCAGAGCATTGAGAGCGCCGTGTATGCCTGCGTCGTGATTTTCGTGTCGACGAAGCTCATCGATACGATCCTCTACGGCACGGACGCCGGAAACGGCAAGATGTTCTTCATCCTCTCGAAGAGGAACGAGGAGATCGCCGAGCGCATTTTGAACGACCTCGACCGCGGCGTCACGTTCCTGAAGTCGCGCGGCGGGTATCTGAAGCAGGAGGGCGAGCTGCTCTTCTGCGCGGTGCGCCGCTTCGAGGTGTTCCGCATCAGCGAGATCATCCGCGAAATCGATCCCGATGCGTTCATCATCGTCGGCGATGCGGGCGAGATCGCCGGCGAGGGCTTCAAGCCGATGCGCTCCGACGACCGCACGCTCGGGGAGATCCTGCATTCCCTGCGGAAAAAGCGCGATGCGGCGGCCGATGCGCAACAGGTGGAAAAGGAAAAAGCAGACGGCGAATGACCGTCTGCTTTTTCGGGTTTTGGCTCAGCGGCAGTTCTGGCTGTTCTGTTCCGTCTTGTTCTTGCCGCTGCTGTTGGAGGAATTCTGATTGCTGCCCTGCTTGTTGGAATTCCGGTTGGAGCCCTGATTGGTTTTGTTGTTGAAGCTGTGGCCGGAATGCTGGTTGTTGGAATTCTGGTTCATGATTAAATCACCCCTTCCGGTACTATGCTTCCCGGCGCACGGCGCTTTATGCATGCAGAAATCGGAAGGCGCGGAAAGGTTATTTGGATATGGCTTTTGAACTGCCCGTAGAATTTGAAAATCGGATGCGCGCGATGCTCGGCGGCGAATACGAAGCGTTCCGCGCGGAGTACGAAAAACCGCACCGGCGCGGCGTCCGCCTGAATACGCTGAAGTGCGATGCCGAAACGCTGGCCCGCACGCTGCCGTTTCCGCTTGCGCCGACCCCGTTTTCGCCGCTGTCGTATTACGCGCCGGAGGCCGTGCGCATGGCGTCGCTGCCGCTGTACCACGCCGGCGCGTTTTACTCGCAGGAGCCCTCGGCGTCCTCGGCGGTCACGCTGCTCGACCCGCAGCCCGGCGAGAAGGTGCTCGACCTCTGCGCCGCGCCGGGCGGCAAGTCGACGCAGATCGCCGCGCTGACCGGCGACCGCGGCCTGCTGTGGTCGAACGAGGTGGTGCGCAGCCGCGCGTCGGCGCTGGCCTCGAACCTCGAGCGCATGGGCGTGAAAAACGCCGTGGTTTCCTCGGTTTACCCCGAGGTGCTTGCCGAAAAGCTCGAGGGGTATTTTGACCGCGTGCTCGTCGATGCGCCGTGCTCCGGTGAGGGCATGTTCCGGCGCGACCCACAGGCGATTGCCGAGTGGAGCCCGGCGCACGTCGAAGCCTGCGCGGCCCGGCAGCTCGCGATCCTCGGCAGCGCCGCACGCTGCGTGCGCGAGGGCGGCGTGCTCGTGTATTCGACCTGCACGTTTTCCGAGGAGGAGAACGAAGGCGTGGTGCGCGCGTTCCTGCGGGAGAATCCCGGGTTCGTGCTCGAAAAGCCGGACGTCGCGTTCGGCCGCCCGGCCTATGGCGTCGACGCCGTCCGCATCTTTCCGATGGACGGCGGGGAAGGGCATTTCGCGGCGCGCTTCCGGCGCACGGCGCCGAATGGGTATGCGGCCCGGCCGTACGATGAAAAGCCGGACCGGCAGACGGAAGCGGCGGCGCAAACGTTCTGCGCGTCGGTTTTCACGGACTGGAAGGCGGAGCGCTTTGCGCGCGTGCGCGACCGCATCCTGCTGCTGCCGGCGGCGCTGCCGGCGCTTTCGGGCCTCGGCGTCCTGCGCGCCGGCGTGGAGCTCGGCGAAATGAAGAAAAACCGCATCGAGCCTGCGCACGGCATTTTCATGGCGGCAAAGCCGGCGCAGTGCCGCAGCGTTCTGCATCTCCGCCACGACGACCCGCGCCTTACGGCGTTCCTGCGCGGAGAGGAGATCCCGGCCGAAGGACTTGCCGGATACACGGCCGTCGCCGTGGAGGGCGTCGTGACGGGCTTCGGCAAGGCGTCGGGCGGCGTGCTCAAAAACAAATACCCGAAAGGCCTGCGGATTCACGGCTGAAGCCATTGTGGCGGATTATTTGCGCAGCCATGGGAAAGAGGAGGCGGCAGACAAAAAATGAAAACGGTGCTTTTACACGGGTTGGGCCAGACGGCGCAGGGCTGGGAAGCGATTGCCGCCGTGCTCAACGGCCGCACTTGATAAGAAAAATCCAAAAACTTTGCGGAATGCGGAAGGTTCTTTGTCTGTTTTTTTATGCAGTTTTGAAAGGAGAAACTTGCAAAAACGGCGTTAAAGTGATAAAATAACAAAAAACAGTTTGAAAGAAGTGTTTCGTATGCAGGAAATCAGAATCGAGCGCACGACCGCGCCCAAGGCAAAGCCGCAGGACGAGAGCAAGCTCGGCTTCGGCAAGATCTTCACGGACCACATGTATGTGATGGAGTATAACCCGGAAAAGGGCTGGCATGATCCGAAGATTGTTCCGTACCAGCCGATTTCCCTGGACCCCTCCGCCATGGTGTTCCACTACGGCCAGGAGATGTTCGAGGGCATGAAGGCCTACAAGACGGAAGACGGCCGCGTCCTTCTGTTCCGCCCGGATAAGAACATCGAGCGCGCGAACAACTCGAACCGCCGCCTCTGCATCCCGGAGATTCCGGCCGATGATTTCCTGAACGCGATCAAAACGCTTGTGGCGGTCGACGCCGACTGGATCCCGACGGCGCCGGGCACCGCGCTGTACATCCGTCCGTTCGTCATCGCGACGGACCCGTTCCTCGGCGTCCGCCCGTCCGATACCTATAAATTCATCATCATCCTTTCGCCGGTCGGCGCGTATTACGAGAGCGGTCTGGACCCGGTGAAGATCTGGATCGAGGACGAATACGTCCGCGCGGTCCGCGGCGGCATCGGCGAAGCCAAGACCGGCGGCAACTACGTTGCGAGCCTTGCTGCGCAGATGAAGGCGCACGACGAGGGCTATTCGCAGGTGCTCTGGCTCGACGGCGTCGAGCGCAAGTACATCGAGGAAGTCGGCGCGATGAACATCTTCTTCAAGATCAACGGCACCGTCGTCACGCCGAAGCTCAACGGCAGCATCCTGCCGGGCGTCACGCGCGCTTCGTGCATCGATCTGTGCAAGCATTGGGGCCTCCCGGTCGAGGAGCGCAGAATCTCCGTCGACGAGCTCGTCGAGGCGGCGCGCACCGGCGCGCTCGAGGAGTGCTGGGGCAGCGGCACGGCCGCGGTCATCTCGCCGGTCGGCCATCTCCGCTTCGAGGACGAGGTCATGCAGATCTCGGACGGCGGCATCGGCCCGGTCAGCCAGAAGCTGTACGACACCGTGACCGGCATCCAGACCGGCAAGGTCGAGGACACGCTCGGCTGGACTGTCGAGGTCAAGTAAGTTTCGCAAAAAAAATTTGGAGGCAGGCGAACACCTGTCTCCAATTTTTTTGGAAGTGAAATAGTTTTTCACGGCGTTTTGGGGGAATGAAAATGATAGAAATCGGTGCGATCGTATGGGGCGTGCAGGACATCGCGCGGGCCGTTCAGTTCTGGAGCGCGGCGCTGCACTATAAATTGAAAGGCGCGCCTTCGGCGGATTGGGCGATCCTGATCCCGGTCGAGGGCGATGGGGTTCAGATCTCGCTGAGCAAGGTGTCGTCCCCGAAAGCCAGGCGCCACCACATCGATCTGTTCACGGACGATCAGGAAGCGGAGGTAAAGCGGCTGATTGGGCTCGGCGCAACGCGAAAGGAATGGATGTACCCGCCCGAAGCGGATTACGTGGTCTTGCAGGACCCGGACGGCAACCCGTTCTGCGTCGTGCAGCGTTGAGGAAACGGTTTCAGTGCCGCGCACCGCGGAAGAGACAGGCAGGGGTGAAAGCGAGCGACCGGGCTCCCGTTACACGCGGATGAGCCGCTCGGTGTAGTCGAGCCCGGCGGGCCGCCGCTGCGCCGTGCACAAAGCGTACATGTCGTCGGCGCGGGCCTCCAGCTCAAAAATGCGCTGTGCGTCGGCGGGAAGCTTTTTCAGGTCGGCCGGGCGCATGACGTAGGGCAGTGACGGCGAAGCGGCGCGGATCAGCGCCGCGCCCGCCGCGGTCATGCCGAGCACGCGCAGGTACGGCGGCGCGGCGGGCAGGTCGTCGGTCAGGCCGAGATACGCGGCAAGCGCAATGCGCCGGATGCGCGCGTGGCTGTAGCGCTTCGTCTTGACCGCGTCGTACAGCGCTTCAAGCGTCTGGACGCGCCCGGCCGCTGCGCGGATGCGGCGCTCGATGCCCTCGGCGACGTCCGGCACGCGGCGCAGGGCTTCGGGCGAAGCAGTGGAGAGAAACGCGAGGATCGCGCGCTCCAGATGCCGCAGGTCGGCCGGATACTGCCCGGCGTCCTGCAAGGTGCGGATGCGCGCCGCGGTCGCCTCGGGCACATAGGGGGCGATGTCGCCCGCGTCGGCGCTCATGCGGCGCAGCAGGCTGGCGGAGGCAAAGCGGCCGCTGGCGGCATCGTCGTCGTGGCCGACGGCAATGCGCCGGAGCGTGTGCGGCTCGAGCTTTCCGCCGGTCTGCAGGATCGCCTTGCAGTATTCGATGCCGAGGATGTTGTTCGGCTGCGTGCAGAGCGCGGCGCATTCGGCGCCGAGCGCTTTTTCAATGGCGCGCGTGCGCGCGGCGGCAAAGGGCAGGCCCGCTGCGAGGTGGGGGCGCAGGCCGTCCGCAAGCTGCGCGGAAAGCAGGTATTCAGCGATGCGCATAAGCGGCGCGGTTTCGCCGCATTCGCTGCCGAAAAAGAGCGTGTCCGCGCCGAGCGCGTTCAGCAGCGATACGCCGCCGAAGGCAAAGCGCTCCGCACCGGCCAGCGCCCACGGCAGCGGAAGCTCCAGCACGAGGTCCGCGCCGTTTTGCAGCGCGAGCCGCGCGCGCGACCACTTGTCGAGCGCCGCCGCCTCGCCGCGCTGTACGAAATTTCCGCTCATTGCGCAGACGATGGGGCCGCCCGCCGCGGCCCGCATGTGGCGCAGCAGCGCCGCATGACCGTTGTGCAGCGGGTTGAATTCACAAATTACGCCGGAAATCTTGTTTTTTACGACCATTTTGCGTGAAAACTCCTTGAAATTCAGCTTGGTTTGTACTATTATATAATACAGCATTGCAATTTATCTTACAAGCGCGTTTTGCAGGACACCCGCGCTTATTTTTACGTTCTGCAAATCTGCATCAAGACCACAGGGGGAAGACATAATGAAAATTCTGGTTATCAACGCCGGCAGCTCCTCGCTCAAGTACCAGCTGATCGACATGGACAACGAGCAGATGCTCGCCAAGGGCAACTGCGAGAAGATCGGCCTTGAGATGGGCATTTTCGGCCACAAGACCGCGGACGGCCGCGAGAAGAAGATCGAGATCTGCATGAAGAACCACACCGAAGCGTTTGAGCAGGTCAAGAATGCGCTGCTCGACAGCGAGGTCGGCGTCATCAAGGATCTCAGCGAGGTTTCCGCAATCGGCCACCGCATCGTCCAGGGCGGCTCGCTGTTCAGCGAGTCGGTGCTGGTCGACGACAAGGTCATCGAGGGCATTGAGAGCCTGATCCCGCTCGCGCCGCTGCACAACAGCGCGCACGTGCAGGGCATCCGCGCCTGCATGAGCGTTTTCGGCAAGGAAGTGCCGGAGGTCGTCGTGTTCGATACGGCGTTCCATTCCACCATGCCGCCGAAGGCATATATGTTTGCCGTCCCCTACGAGTATTATGAGAAGTACAAGATCCGCCGCTACGGCTTCCACGGCACGTCCCACCGCTATGTCAGCCACCGCCTCGCGGAAATCATGGGCCGCGACCTCAAGGACATGAAGGTCATCACCTGCCACATCGGCAACGGCTCCTCGATCACGGCGATCAAGGACGGCAAGGTCATCGACACCAGCATGGGCCTCACGCCGCTCGACGGCTTCATGATGGGCACCCGTACCGGTACGCTCGATCCGTCCGTTGTCACCTTCATCGCGGAGAAGGAAAACCTCACGCCGGCGCAGCTTTCCGACCTGTTCAACAAGAAGTCCGGCCTGCTCGGCATCTCCGGCATTTCGAGCGACGACCGCGACGTCTCGAAGGCGGAGCAGGAGGGCAACCCGCGCGCACATCTCGCCCATGAGATGCTCGTCTACCAGATCAAGAAGTTCATCGGCAGCTATGCGGCCGCGCTGAACGGCGTCGACGCGATCGTCTTCACCGCCGGCCTCGGCGAGAATCAGGATACGCTGCGCGAGCGCATCTGCACGGACATGGAGTACCTCGGCCTGAAGTTCGACAAGGAGGCAAACGCCGGCACCCGCGGCGTGGAGAAGAAGATCTCCGCCGACGACAGCAAGGTCGCCGTCTACGTCATCCCGACGAACGAAGAGCTCGTCATCGCGCGCGATACGAAAGCCATCGTCGAAAACATGTAAGCTTACATATAGAAAGCGGAGCCGCCGGGTTTTGGAAAGCCCGGCGGCTTTTTGCCGGCCGAATCGCGCCGGAAAGCGAAATTTCGAAGAAATCCGCGTGTTGCTTGGTGCGGCAAATCGGTTCGCGTGACCAAATTTGCCGGTTTATCCTGCAATCCGGGTAGCTTACAGGATTTTCTTTGCGAAAAAGGTTGCAATTTTGTAACCTTTACGTTATAATTGTAAATGTCTTGAAATATTTGTCTGTCCCACAGCGAAAAGACAGATTTCGATTCGGCGCGGTCGTGCTGTGTACCGCGATTATGAGAGTAAGGACTGGTGATCTAACATGACTGTTTCCGTGCGGAAAAACGGAAAACGAGTGGCGGCGCTTCTGCTCGCGCTCGTTCTGGTTTTGTCCGCCTGCCCGTTTGCGGTGCATGCGGAGGAAACCGAGGCGAGAACGACGGAGTATGTGCATCTGCGCAGCGGCCCCGGCACGAACTATGATTCGCAGGGCGTGCTGGCGGAGGGCACTGTGCTGACGGTTACGGATACGAGCAACAGCGAGTGGTACGCGGTCAGGACGTCCGGCGGAACGACCGGCTATATCTTCTCCCAGTACATCGCGATCGGCGGTTCGGATTCCGGCAGCGCGGCGAAGACGACGGAATACGTGCATCTGCGCAGCGGCCCGGGCACGAACTACAGCTCGAAGGGCGTCATCGCTTCCGGCACGGCGATCACGGTCACGGATACAAGCAACAGCGAATGGTATGCGGTCAGGCTTTCGAACGGCACGACCGGCTACATGTTCTCCGAATACATAAGCATGAGCGGCGGCTCCTCGTCCTCCGGCTCCGATTCCGTGCCGTCCACGGAATCCACGGCGGCGAAGGTGACCGAGTACGTCAACGTGCGCAGCGGCCCGGGTACGAACTACACCTCGAAGACGGTCATCGCCTCGGGCACCTCGATCACGGTCACGGACCGCAGCAACGCGGAATGGTACGCGGTCAAGCTGTCGAACGGCATGACCGGCTACATCTTCTCGCAGTATATCCAGCTGTCGAACGATTCCTCTTCGGACGCGGGCTCCGTGCCGTCGACGGAATCCACGCCGGCGAAGACGACCGAGTATGTCAACGTGCGCAGCGGCCCGGGCACGAACTACACTTCGAAGACGGTTATCGCTTCGGGCACCTCGATCACGGTCACGGACCGCAGCAATTCGGAGTGGTATGCGGTCAAGCTTTCGAACGGCATGACCGGCTACATCTTCTCGATTTACATTGAACTCGAAAGCGGTTCGAGCTCCGGCGGCGGATCCTCTTCTTCCGAGAGCGTGCAGGCCAGAACGACGGCCGGCGTCAACGTGCGCAGCGGCCCGGGCACGAACTACAGCTCGAAGACGGTCATCGCCTCGGGCACCTCGATCACGGTCACAGACCGCAGCAATTCAGAGTGGTACGCGGTCAAGCTGTCGAACGGCATGACCGGCTACATCTATTCGATCTATATCCGGATTGAAGATGAGAGCAGCTCGGGCGGCTCGTCCGGAACGGAGTCCACGCCGGCGAAGACGACCGAGTACGTCAACGTGCGCAGCGGACCTGGCACGAACTACACTTCGAAGACAGTCATCGCTTCGGGCACCTCGATCACGGTCACGGATACAAGCAACCCGGAGTGGTATGCGGTTAAGCTTTCGAACGGCATGACCGGTTATATCTATTCGATTTATATTGAGCTTCAAAGCAGCGCCGGCGGCGGCTCGACCTCGGGCGGCGTTCAGGCCAAAACAACGGCGGGCGTCAACCTGCGCCGCGGCGCGGGCACCAGCTTCGGCGTCATCCGCGTCGTTGCCACCGGCACCACGGTCACCGTGACCGAGGCGACGAACGCGCAGTGGTACAAGGTCAAGCTGTCGGACGGCACCGAAGGTTACATCTTTACGGAATACCTCAACGTCATCTCCGGCGACATCGATTCGGTCAAGCCGGATGAGGACGATACGCCGGACACGAGCGGCGCGGTCACCGCGCGGACGACGACGGATATCAACCTGCGCAGGGGACCGGGCACGACGTACGGCGTGATCATGGTCGTGGATGAAAACGTGACGGTCACCGTGACCGAGGCGACGAACAGCGAGTGGTACAAGGTCAGGCTGGCGGACGGCACCGAAGGCTACTTCTCCGCCCAGTACCTGAAGATCGTCTCCGGCGACATCGATTCGGTCAAGCCCGACGATTCCGGCGATAAGGAGGACGAGGACGACGGCGGCAGCGACCTGGAGGGCACCGGCGAGTACCTGCGCACGACGACAGGCGTCAACCTGCGCAAGGGGCCGAGCACCTCGACCGACGTTCTCACCGTCCTGAACTCCGGCACGATCGTCGAAGTGATCGACCGCGACACGCAGGGCTGGGTCCACGTGCGCACGACGAGCGGCAGGGTCGGCTATGTTTCCGCCGATTATGTGACCGCGTATACGCCGTCGGGCACGAACGGCTCGGTTTCGACGACGTCAGCGACGATCGCCCAGTACAAGACGCTTTACATCGAGGGCTCCGGCAGCTCGGTGATCTGGACAAGCTCGGATACGTCCGTCGCGCGCGTTGAAGCGGGCGTTGACAACCAGTTGTTTGTTTACGGCGTTGCGCCCGGCACGGCGAAGATCGTCGGCAAGGGCGCGAACGGCAAGGAGCTCACCTCCTGCACCGTGACGGTTACGGCGCCGGAAGCGGTCCGCTTCGCCTACACGACGCCGAACATCATTTCCGCCGGCTCGAGCTTCGACCTCAAGGCGGTCACCGACACGCAGAAGTCGAGCGTGAAGTTCGAGATTCAGGGCGTCGGCACGTACGAGACCTCCTCGTATACGTCCGAGTCGCAGGGGGACAACAGCGTCCGCATCTTCTCGGCTTCGGCGACCATCAATACGCCGGGCACCTATACGGTCCGCGCGTACTCGAATTCGGGCAGCGGCTATTCCTCCACCTATAAGGAATTCACGATCCTCGTCGTTTCGACGACGGACAAGACGAGCACCTCGAACGAGGCGAGACGCATCAGCGACGAGATGCTGGAGAACATCGCCTCCTATGAGGGCTACGTGCCCGGCGTCAGCCCGGATACGCTGGCCGGCAACCTGCCGACCGTCGGCTACGGCTACGTGGTCGCGAAGAATACCTCGTTCTACAACAACCTGACCCGCACGGAGGCGAAAGCCATGCTGGCGGAAACGGTGAATTCGGGCGGGTATACCTCGGATGTCAACTACTTCATTTCGCAGAACGGCCTGCAGATGAGCCAGTGCCAGTTCGACGCGCTCGTGAGCTTCGGCTACAACGTCGGCTCCTCCTACTGGCGCGGATACGGCAGCTGCTATGTGCGCACCGTCATCCTGAATACGGTCGTACCGCCGTCGAATCTCTCGTCTTCCAACCCGTACGGCGGCAAGGTCACGTCGACGACGCTGACGATCTACAGCGACCATTCGGATTCTTCTTCCAGAGTCGGCTCGCTCAGTGAGGGCAACAGCGTCAGCATCATCGGGTACTGGCGCGACGACAGCACGAAGCACGCGTGGTACCAGGTTACGGCGAGCGGCAAGACCGGCTGGGTGCGTGCGGGCGACGTCGCGTTCAACAACACGTCCGGCCTCACGCGCGACCTGAACTACGTGGATGCGTACACGTTCGGCAGCAACCTGCTGGATTGGCACGTTGCGGGCGGCCGCTGCTACATCGGCCTGTACTACAGACGTCTGGCCGAGGCCAAGGTCTTCTCCTACGCGAACTACAGCGAGGCATCGCCGAGCAGCGCGAACTACAAGGTCAACACCTACGGCTACGATGTGCCGACCTGCCTCTGATTTAAAACTGCATAAATAACAACGGGCCTGCCGGGTTTTCGGCAGGCTCGTTTTGCGTCCGGTGTGGAAGATTTTTCTATGCCCTCGACCAGTATTTCCGGTCGAGCGTGCGGTAGCGCACGGCTTCGGCGGCGTGCCGGGCCTCGATGCGCGGTGCGTTGTCGAGGTCGGCGATCGTGCGCGCGACCTTGAGCACGCGGTCGTAGGCGCGCGCGGAAAGCCCGAATTTTTCAAAGGCGTTTTTGAGCAGCGTCTCGGCGTCGGGCGTCATGCAGCAGACCTCCCGCAGAAGCTCGGGCGGGATCTGCGCGTTGCAGGCGACCGCGGTGTTCCGGAAGCGCTCCAGCTGGATGGCCCGCGCCGCGTCGACGCGCGCCTTGACGGCGGCGGAGCTTTCCTCCTTCTGCGCGCTGGTCAGGCTGTCGAAGCTGACGGGCGGCACCTCGATGTGCAGGTCGATGCGGTCGAGCAGCGGGCCGGAGACCCGGCCGAGATACCGCGAAACGGCGCTGTCCGAGCAGGTGCAGGGGCGCGTCGGGTGGCCGTAGTACCCGCAGGGGCACGGGTTCATGGCGGCGACCAGCATGAACCGGCAGGGGAAGGAGACCGTGCCGTTGACGCGCGAGACGGTCACGGCGCCGTCCTCCAGCGGCTGGCGCAGCACCTCCATGGCGCTGCGGGAAAACTCGGGCAGCTCATCGAGGAACAGGACGCCGTTGTGCGCGAGGGAGATCTCGCCGGGGCGCGGCATCGTGCCGCCGCCCGAAAGGCCGGGGGCGGAAATCGTGTGGTGCGGGGCGCGGAACGGACGGTTTTCGATGAGCGCCGCGTCGTCCGGCAGCAGGCCCGCGACCGAGTAGATCTCGGTGGTCTCCATGCGCTCCGAAAAGGGCATGTCGGGCAAAATCGAGGGGATGCGCTTTGCGAGCATGCTTTTGCCGGAGCCCGGCGCGCCGATCAGCAGCACGTTGTGGCCGCCGCTCGCCGCAATCTCCAACGCGCGCTTCGCCTGCGCCTGCCCCTTCACATCGGCGAAATCCGGCAGCGCGGGCTTTGCCTGCGGGTCGGGGCGGTAGGGCTCGGCGGGCTTTATCGACTGATGCCCGCGCAGGTGCTCGAGCAAAGCGAAGACGTCCGGCACCGGGTAGACGGACAGCCCCTCGACGACCGCGCCCTCCCGCGCGTTTTCCGCCGGGACGAACATGTGCCGAAAGCCGAGGCGGCGGGCCTCGATCGCCATCGGCAGCACGCCGCGCACGGGGCGCAGCGCGCCGGAAAGCGAGAGCTCGCCGACAAAGACGCAGCCGTCGGTGCCGGCGCCGAGCTGACCGGTCACCTTCAAAAGGGAGATCAGCAGCGGCAGGTCGTAAATCGGCCCCTCCTTGCGCCGGTCGGCGGGGGCGAGGTTCATCGTGATGCGGCTGACCGGGAAGTCGAAGCCGCAGTTCTTCAGCGCGGCCCGCACGCGGTTGCGCGATTCCTTGACGGCGGCGTCCGGCAGACCGACGAGGTCAAAGGCCGGGAGCCCGGCGGAGATGTCGGTCTCCACCTCCACGAGAAACGCATGCATGCCCCAAAGCCCCATGCTGTAGGATTTCGATACCATAGCCGCCATCCTTTCATACTGCTTTTTTCCTATTATATAGCATCTGTCGAATTCTGGCAATACAATGCTGAATTTGTCGCTTTCGAATAAATTGAAAAATATCGTTCACTAATTTTGTGTATAATATAAATTATTTTCTTGACTTCCGTCACAGTTTGGAGTATGATAAAGGCACAGTAGTCATTTGGAGCGTTGTCATGCAGGAAATCGGTCAGAACAGAAATGAAGAGGAGACGGACGAGGCGCTGGTCAAGGCGTTTCAGGCCGGGAATACGGAAGTGTTTCCGGCGCTTGTCGCACGGTATCTGAAGCTGATCCGACGCAAGGCATGCAGCTTTCGGGAGATTTTTTCGCTTGAGCGGGAGGACCTCTATCAGGAGGGGCTTCTGGGCCTGTTTGATGCGGCAAATACGTATGCGCGGGACGGTGGCGCGTCGTTTGAGACCTATGCGGGCCGGTGCATCAGCAACCGGATCGTCAGTGCGGTGCGGCGCAGCGCGAGCCGGAAGAATTCCTTTCTCAACAACGCGGTGCCGATCGACGCCGTAACCGACCTCGACGCGGGGCAGAAAACGGACCCGCAGGCGCTTGTGGAAAGCCGGGATGAGCTGGACCGCGTCCTGCGGAACGCGCACGTTTCGCTCTCCGACTTTGAGCGCCGGGCGCTCCTGCTGTATCTCGGCGGCTACCGGCGCGCGGAGATCGAGCGCAGGCTCGGCATTCCGGCCCGGGCATTCGACAACGCGATGGCGCGCGTGCGCAAGAAGCTGCGGCAGAAATGACGCGCTGGCACATGCCCTGCTTAGCTTTTGGCATTGTTTTTCAATAAGGCGGTGCAAATCCGCTTGGGGGCAAACCATTTTATTAAGACCAAAGCGAGGTAAGATCAACATGTACGAAGACAAGACTCTCATCTGCAAAGAATGCGGCAAGGAATTTGTATTTACCGCCGGTGAGCAGGAATTTTACGCATCCAAGGGCTTTGAAAATGAGCCGCAGCGCTGCAAGACCTGCCGCCAGAACCGCAAAAATGCCGCGAAGCCTGAGCGTGAGATGTACACGGCGGTATGTGCCGCTTGTGGCAAGGAAGCTACGGTACCCTTCAAGCCGCGTGAGGACCGCCCTGTTTACTGCAGTGAGTGCTTTGCCCGTATGCGCGAGGAAAGATGACAACGGTGCCCGGCCGCAAGGCCGGGCCTTTTGTTTGCCGTTTTTGTCCCGGCATTGCCGGAGATTGTGCGTCCGACGCTGTTTCGTTACAAATAGCGCCGGACGTTTTTCATGTACTGCACATAGGCGTTCCCGAATTTGCGGATGCACCACCGCTCTTTGGCGAGAATGATCCGGTGCCCGGCCATCTGGAAAACCAGCGATGCGGCAAACAGGACGGGGGACTGCGTCAGAAGCGCCGTGCCGACGACGCATCCGGCCGGCACGGCGGCTTTCCGCTTGCAAAACGGGTGCGCAGGCTGTATAATATAGAACAGCAAAATTGCAAAGGGCGCCGCGGCAAAAGCAGGATGGCGGCCTTTTCAGTTGTCCGGAGGGATACCGTGGAGCACATGGAAAGAAAAAAGAAGATCACGCTCGATCCGCGGCTGCAGAAGTGCGCCGATTTCGTGCGCTGCGGCGTACGCGTCGCCGACGTCGGTACGGACCACGGGTACCTGCCGATCGCCCTGCTACAGAGCGGCAAGGCGGTCTCCGCGGTGGCCGCGGACATCAACGCCGCGCCGCTCGAGAGCGCCGTGCGCAATGCGGCGCGCTTCGGCGTCTCCGACCGGATGCGCTGCGTTCTGTCGGACGGTCTTGCCGCGCTGTCTCCACAGGACGCGGACGACGTCGTCGTTGCGGGCATGGGCGGCGAGCTGATTCTGCGCATCATCTCCGAGGCGGACTGGCTGCGCGCGCCGGAAAAGCATCTCGTGCTGCAGCCGATGACGACGGCGGACCGGCTGCGCGCGGGCCTGTATGCGGCGGGCTTTGCCATCGACCGCGAAGACGCCGTGTTCGACGGGAAAAAGATCTATTCGGTGCTTTCGGCTTTCTTTACCGGCGAAGCAAAAAATGCGCTGCCGCTGCGTATGCTTCATATGGGATGCATCCGGCCCGGCAGCCCGGACAGCGCGCGGTACGCGGCGAGCGTCCTGCACCATCTGGAAAACCAGCGTGCGGGGCTGCGCCACGCCGGCGGCGATACGGCGGCGCTGGAAGCGGCGATCGATGAGATCCGCGCGGCCTACAGGCCGGAAGCGGAATAAAGGAGGGCTTTTCGTGACGGTGGAAGCGATTTACAGGGCGATCGACGAGATCGCGCCTTTTTCGGAATCGATGGATTTTGACAACACGGGCATTCTGGTCGGCGACCCACAGGCCGAAGTGACGGACGCGCTGCTGTGCCTCGATGTGACGATGCGCGTGCTGCGCGAGGCGCTCGACTGCGGCGCCGGGCTGATCATCAGCCATCATCCGGTGATTTTCCACAAGCTCGGCGCCGTTCTGCAGGGCGATATCGTCTACGAGCTCGCGCGCAGCGGCGTTTCGGTCGTCAGCGCGCACACGAACCTCGACAAGGCGTATCCGTTCGGCGTCAATCATGCGCTCGCGGAGCGGCTCGGCCTTCGCGATGTGCGCGGGATCATCCGGGACGGGAACGCCTGCATCGCCTATATGGGCGAGCTCGCGCAGCCGATGACCGAGGAAGCGTTCGGCGCGCAGATCAAGGAAGCGCTCGGCCTGCCGTCGCTGCGCTACACGCCGGCGAACCACATGGTCCGCCGCGTCGCCGTTGTCGGCGGCGCAGGCGGCGAATATGCGCTCGAGGCGGCAGGGTGCGGGGCGGATGCCTTTGTGACCGGCGAGGTCCGCCACCACGAGGCGATCGCGGCGCGGGCGTGCGGCGTCACGCTGTACGAGGCCGGCCATTACCACACGGAGATCGTTTACCGCCGGATGCTCTGCGACGCGCTCACGGCGCGCTGCTCCGGCGTGCGCTTCCATGTGTCGAGGAGCGAGCGCCCGCCGATGGCGTTTCTGTAAACCCCCGGCCTGTCCGCGAGAAACGCGCGGCCGGAGAATTTGAAAAAACCAATGCGGTGCGGAAAGCTGTTCCGCGCCGCTCTTTTAGAGGAAAGGAGAGTGGACCGACATGGCACTCGACGGTGCGTTTCTGCGCCACTTAAAATCGGAGATCGGCGGCGCGCTCATCGGCACGCGCGTCGACAAGATCTTTCAGCCGAACCGCGATGAGCTGATCTTCGCGTTCCGCGGCTTCGACGCCGCCTATAAACTGCTGATTTCCGCCCGCGCCAACAGCGCGCGGATCAACCTGACAAAGATCCCGGTGGAAAATCCGCTGCAGCCGCCGATGCTCTGCATGCTGCTGCGGAAAAAGCTGCAGGGGGCAAAACTGCTCGGCATCGAGCAGCCGGACCTGGAGCGCGCGCTGCTTTTGCGCTTCGACAGCGTCAACGAGCTCGGCGACCACGTGGAGCTGACGCTCGCCGCGGAGATCATGGGCCGCTACAGCAACATCATTCTGATCGACGAGAACGGGAAGATCATCGACGCCCTCAAGCGCGTCGACGCGGAGATGTCCTCCGAGCGGCTCGTGCTGCCCGGCCTTCTGTACCGGCTGCCCCCGCCGCAGGACAAGCTCTCGATGCTCCAGTGCACGGCGGAGGAGGTGCTCGCGCGCATCGACGAACTGCCGCGCGATATGGAGCTTTCGAAGGCGCTGCTTGCCGCGCTGCAGGGCGTGTCGCCGATCGTCGCGCGGGAGGTGCAGAACAGCGTCGGCCGCGGCGGCGAGGTGTTTATCCGCAGCATGACGCCCGAGCTGCGCGAGCGCACGCTGTACTTTGTGCGGCGTTTGATCCAGACGGTGCGCGAGACCTCCGGCGCGCCGTATATGGTCGTGGACGCCCAGAAAAAGCCGAAGGACTTCGCGTTCCTCGACATCCACCAGTACGGCGCTTCGATGGTCGTCTCGAAAAAGGACCGCTTTTCCGAGCTGCTCGACGATTTCTACGCCGAGCGCGACCAGATCGAGCGCATGCGCGTCAAGAGCCACGACCTGCTCCGCCTGCTGACGAATCACGCCGACCGCCTGAACCGCAAGGTCGCAAACCAGACCGCGGAGCTTGCGGACTGCGCCAAACGCGACACGTACCGGATCCAGGGCGACCTGATCAGCGCGAACATGTACGCGATCGAAAAGGGCACGGAAACGGTCCGCCTGCAGAATTTCTACGACGAGAACCTCGCCGAGATCGAGATCCGCCTCGACCCGGCGCTGACGCCGCAGCAGAACGCGCAGAAGTATTACAAGGCGTACCGCAAGGCGAAGACCGCCGAGGAAAAGCTGACCGAGCAGATCGCGCTGGCCAAAACGGAGCTTGCGTATATCGACAGCGTGTTTGAATCGCTGGCGCTTGCGGAAAGCGAGCGGGACCTCAACGAGATCCGCGCCGAGCTCGCCGAGCAGGGCTACGTCCGCCGGCAGCGCGGCAGGAAGAACCAGAAGGCGGCGCCGCTTTCCGCACCGCTGAAATTCACGACGCGGGACGGCTTTACGGTGCTGGTCGGCCGCAACAACCGGCAGAACGACAAGCTGACGATGAAGGATGCGAACAACAACGACATCTGGTTCCACACGAAAAACATCCCCGGCTCGCACACGGTTCTGGTGACGGACGGCCGTACGCCGACGGAGGCCGCGATGGAGGAGGCCGCGGTGCTGGCCGCGCGCCACAGCCGCGCGAAGGATTCCGCGCAGGTGCCGGTCGATTACACGCAGATCCGCTACGTTTCCAAGCCGCAGGGGGCGAAGCCCGGCATGGTGATTTACGTGAATTACAAGACGATTTTTGTCGACCCGACAAAAACTTGATAAAATTTTAAAAAAGGGGTTGCATTTTCCGTCGGGAGGTGTTATAATGCACAAGTACCAAGCGGGGGTGTAGCTCAGCTGGGAGAGCGCTTGAATGGCATTCAAGAGGTCAACGGTTCGATCCCGTCCATCTCCACCAAACGAAAAATCCGAACTCTGTGCCAAGCGGCATGTGGTTCGGATTTCTTCGTATCTAAGGGTTCTATGCAGAAAGGCCGGCTGGCGCGCGGCCGGTTTCGCTGTGGCCGGCGCAAAAAAAAGGCGCCGGCAATTTTTTTGCCGAAAAAGAAAATCTTTACCGTTTCTTTAACGCAACGGTGCTATAATGGAGCAGGCGTTCGGGAGGCGATCGAATGAAATACAGGCGATATGCAAAAGATACGGCGCTCACGCTTCTGATTTTGGCGGCGTCCTTTGCGGGCATTGTGCTCCTGCAGCGGTTCTTCAACATGCAGGCGCTCGCACCGATGATCTTCGTGATGGCGGTGTTTCTCGTCTCCCTGACGACGCGCGGATACGCGTACGGCATCGCGGCGTCCCTTTTCGGCGTGCTCGCCGTGAATTTCGCCTTCACGTTTCCGTATTTCGAATTCAGCTTTTCCTTGCCGGAAAATATGTTCTCCGGCATCGTGATGCTGTTCGTGGCCGTCGTGACGAGCGCGCTGACGACGAGCATCAAGGCGCAGGAGCGCATGCGCGCCGAAACGGAAAAGGAAAAGGTCCGGGCCAATCTGCTGCGGGCGGTTTCCCACGACCTGCGCACGCCGCTGACCTCGATCTACGGTTCCTGCTCCACGATCATCGACAACTATGACCTGCTCGACAGGGAGCAGAAGCTCAAGCTTCTGCGCGACGTCTGCGCCGACGCCGAGTGGCTGAACCGGATGGTGGAAAACCTGCTGTCCGTCACGCGGATCGACAGCGGGGAGGTCTCCGTCGTAAAAACGCCGACGGTCCTCGAGGAGCTCGTCGATGCGGTTCTGGTGAAGTTCAGAAAGCACCACCCGTCGCAGCCGGTCGAGGTGGATATCCCCGAGGCGTTCATCATGATCCCGATGGATTCCATCCTGATCGAGCAGGTCATCATCAACCTTCTGGAAAATGCGGTCTTTCACGCGGTCGGCATGACGCGGCTTTCGCTGCGCGTGTATACGCGCGGAAACCGCGCCGTCTTCGAGGTTTCGGACGACGGCTGCGGCATCCCGCAGGAGCGGCTTGAAACGATTTTTTCCGGAAGCGGCGGGGACCCGGCGCTCGTGGACAACAGCCGCCACAGCATGGGGATCGGCCTTTCGGTCTGCGCCACAATCATCCGGGCGCACGGCGGGGAGATCCGCGCGGAAAGCACGCCGGGCCGCGGCACGACGTTCCGCTTTTCGCTGGAGATGGAGGACGAGACGCATGAGCAACAATAAATTCAAGATCCTGCTCGTGGAGGACGATGCGAACATCAGCAGCTTCGTCGAGACGCTGCTGAATACGAACGGCTATCAGGTCGTCAAGGCGCGGACCTGCGCGGCGGGCGTTTCGGCGTTTCTTTCCCACATACCGGATCTCGTCATTCTGGACCTCGGCCTTCCGGACCGGGACGGCATGGAGTTTATCCGGACGATCCGCAAAGAGAGCGTCACGCCGATCATCGTGCTCTCCGCGAGAATCACCGAGCGGGACAAGGTCTCCGCGCTCGATCTCGGCGCGAACGACTACATTTCGAAGCCGTTCGGCAATGGGGAGCTGCTGGCGCGCGTGCGCGCCGTGCTGCGCAGCAGCCGGCAGAGCATGGCCGGCATGCTGCCGGGCGGCCGCTTCAGGGCGGGCGGCCTTATTATCGATTACGACCGACGGCAGGTTTTTGTCGACGGCCGGGAGATCCGCCTCACGCAGACGGAATACAACATCGTCGCCCTGATGTCCGAGCATGCCGGGCGCGTGATGACCTACGCGGCCATCATTCGCGCCATATGGGGCGGCACGGATTACGGCAGCACCAAAAAGCTGCAGGTGAATATGGCGAATATCCGGAAAAAGTTCGGCAGCCGGCCGGGCGACAATCCGTATATCCTCAATGAGCTCGGCGTCGGCTACCGCATGGTGGAAGGCGAATCCGAAAGGGATCCGGGGGATCCGGAGGCTTGAGCGGCTGTGCCGCGCCTCCAGAATTCTTTTACACATAGATGAGGTGGAACATGTTTCAACTGATCAAAAAGCAGCCGCCGGTGCGGATCATCGCGCTGGGCTTTGCAGCGGTGATTCTGCTCGGCTCCGTTCTGCTGATGCTGCCGTGCAGCATCCAGGACGGCGTCACGGTGCGGTATATCGACGCGTTGTACACATCGACGAGCGCCGTCTGCGTCACAGGCCTGATCGCCGTAGACGCCGGCGATACCTTCACGCCGCTCGGGCAGTTTTTCCTCGGCATGCTGATCCAGGTCGGCGGCCTCGGCGTGACGGCCGTCGGCGCGGGCGTCATTCTGGCGATGGGCAAGAAGGTCAACATGAAAGGGCGGAATATCATCCGCGAAGCGATGAATCTCGATTCCGGCAAGGGCACGGTGCGCTTTATCCAAAGCGTTTTCCTGACGACGATCACCTTTGAGCTGGTCGGCGCCGCGCTGAGCTTTATCGTGTTCGTGCAGGATTACCCGCCGCTGCACGCGCTGGGCATCAGCCTGTTTCACTCCGTGGCCGCGTTCAACAATTCCGGCTTCGATATTCTCGGCAACTTCCAGAACCTGATCCCGTATCAGGACGACGTGCTGCTGAATCTCGTGACCTGCGGGCTGATCTTCTTCGGCGGCATCGGCTTTCTCGTGATCCGGGAGATCGTGACGAAGCGGTTCCACTGGCGCAAGTTTTCGATGCACACGAAGGTCGTGCTGACGGTCAGCGCCGCGCTGATCGTTTCGGGCACGGTGCTGCTCTGGCTGACCGAGGACGTCACGCTGCTCGGCGCTTTTTTCCACAGTGTTTCGGCGAGAACGGCGGGCTTCTCCACGTATTCGCTCGGCAACTTCTCAAACGCCGGCCTGTTCGTCCTCACCGTACTGATGTTCATCGGCGCTTCGCCCGGATCGACCGGCGGCGGTATCAAGACGAGCACGTTCTTCGTGCTGCTGCAGGGGATCAAGTCGGCGGCGACGAACAAGTCGGAAAAGGCGTTCCGCTATGCGATCCCGGTGGATGCGTTCCGCAAGGCGGCCGTGATCACGCTGATCGCGCTCGGCGTCGTGATTACGGGCACCTATCTGATGGTCATCATGGAGCCGGACATCACGCTGATGGACGCGCTGTTTGAGGTTACGAGCGCATTCGGCACCGTCGGCCTCTCCACGGGCATCACCTCGGGCCTGAGCGACGGCAGCAAGATCCTTTCGATCATCACAATGTACATCGGCAGGCTCGGCCCGCTGACGATTGCTTCGCTCTGGTATTTTTCTAGGGGCGAGCGTGCAAGCTATCCGGATGGAAATATTTCAATCGGCTGACACAGGAGGAACAGATGATGTTCAACAAACCGAAAAAGGAAAAGAATACATACGGCATTGTCGGGCTCGGACGCTTCGGCTATGCGCTGGCCATGGAGCTGGCCGCCTCAGACGCAGACATTCTCGTTCTCGACAAGGATGAGGAAAAGGTCCGCGAGATGCGCGAGTACACCGAAAGCGCCTATGTCATGAAGACGCTCGACAAGAAATCCCTTGCGGAGACCGGCATCCAGAACTGCGACGTTGCGGTCGTCTGCATCGGCGAGCATATGGACACCTCGATTCTGACGACGCTGAATCTCGTGAGCCTCGGCATCCCGGTCGTCATCGCCAAGGCGACGAGCCTTGAGCACGGGCAGATCCTGGAAAAGCTCGGGGCGGAGGTCGTCTATCCGGAGCATGACATGGCGGTCCGCCTCGCGCACCGGCTGGAAACCTCGAAAATGCTGGATTTTGTGCAGCTGAGCGAGCAGGTGAACATTTCGAAGTTCCTGATTCCGGATAAGATTGCCGGAAAAACCGTGCTTGAAGTGGATTTGCGCGGGAAATTTGGGCTGAATATCATTGCGATTGAAAACAGCGGCACGGTGATCGATACGGTCAGCCCGGATTATGAATTCAGAAAGGGCGATATCCTGTTCGTTGCCGGCAGCAACGCCGGGCTGAACCGGCTTTCGGAATGGGCGGAGAGAAGCTGATGAAGAAGATGGGAATCGTACAGGCAATCATACTGTTTTTCAAGGGCGTCGTCGTGGGCTTCGGCGCCATCATGCCGGGCATCAGCGGCGGCACGCTGTGCGTCGCGTTCGGCATGTACAACATCCTGCTTGAGGTGCTCTCGCACCCGTTCAAGACGCTCCGCAAGCACTGGGCCGTGATCGTGGTGTTTGTGCTCGGCGCAGGCGTGGGCTTCGTCGGGCTTTCCGGCCTCGCCGGCTGGCTGCTCGACATGAACAGCCAGATGGTCACCTGCGCGTTCATGGGCTTCATCATCGGCACGATCCCCGAGCTCTGGCGCAATGCCGGAGAAAAGTACAGACGGCGCAGCTCCTATGTGTCCATGGTCGTCGGCTTTGTCGCGCTGCTGACTATCCTGCTGCTTGTGCGCAATGCCGAGAGCATCACCATAGCGCCCGGCATCGGCGGCTTCTTCCTCTGCGGCATCTTCTGGGGCCTCAGCTTTATCGTGCCCGGCCTGAGCTCGTCGACCTTCCTGCTGTTCTTCGGCCTGTACCAGCCGATGCTGGAGGGCATTTCGCACCTGTCGCTCCCGGTTCTGATTCCGCTCGCCGCAGGCGTGATCCTGTGCATGGTGATTTTGCCCAAGGGTGTGGAGGCGCTGTTCCGGAAATGGCACTCGGAGGCCTCCCATGCGATTCTGGGTATCGTCGCGGCCAGCACGCTGCTGATTTTCCCGGTCGAGCTGCTGCAGTCGCCCACGCAGATACTGATCGGCCTGCTGTTCGTCATCGGCGGCGCCGTCGTCTCCTATGCGCTGAGCTGCCTGTGCGACCGCCTGCAGCAGGGGCAGGAATAATCGGAGAAGATAGCAAAGGCAGAGCGTTCGTCTCTGCCTTTTTTGCGGGCGTTCCGCCGCTTTGCGCGTGCCGAAAGTGTAGAAGAAAAGGCGTTTTTTTGGTATAAAAAAACGGAAGATTTTTATCTAAAAAACGATTGACAAAAAAGAGGGGAAAGAGTAGAATACACTTTAGTATGGACGGCTTAACAAATTATTCACACAGCCGTCACAAATTTATTTCAAATTATCTGCGGGAAACCGCGGGTACAGGAGGAAAACAGTCATGAAAAAGGTACTGAGCATCATTCTTGCTCTGACGCTCCTCTGCGTGACCTTCGCTGCATGCGGCAATGGGGAAACATCTTCTCCGTCTTCCAGCGAAGCGTCCGAGAGCGCGCAGGAATCTTCCGCGGCTGAGGATTCTTCGGAGGCTTCCGAATCTTCCGAGTCCTCTGCAGAGGCGGCAGGCGAAGTCAGAAAGATCGGCATCCTTGCGCCGGCCGTCACGCACGGCTGGGTCGCGGGCGTCGCGTACAACGCGGAGAAGCGCTGCGAGGAGCTCCAGAGCGAGGGCAAGATCGAGTATAAGTTCTACACGAGCAGCAATGCGGAGGAAATGACCACGCAGCTCGACGACCTCAAGTCCTGGGGCGCGGAAGCGATCGTCGCTTACCCGCAGTGGGAAGGCATGGAGGTCCCGATCCAGCAGGCGATCGACGAGGGCATCGTCGTTGTCAACTTCGACATTGAGATCGCTGCCGACGGCGTGTACCGCGTTTCCGGCGACAACGAGTCCATGGGCGTCGAAGGTGCGAAGTACATCGTCGATAAGATCGGCACCGAAGGCACCGTGATCGTGCTCGACGTCCCGTCCTCCGGCTCCGTTGCAGAGCTGCGCAAGAAGGGCTTCATGGACACGATGGCGGAGATCGCGCCGGATATGAACATCGAAACCTACGCCACGCAGTTTACGCGTGAGGCCGGCCTTGCCGACTTTGCGGACATCCTGACGAACCACGACCAGATCGACGCCGTCTATTCGATGGACGACGAGACCTCCATCGGCGTTCTGCAGGCGATTGAAGAGGCCGGCAGAACCGACATCAAGGTCGTCACGGGCGGCGGCGGATGCCAGGAGTACTTCAACATGATGAAGGAAAACGAGGACATCTGGATCGAATCCTCCCTGTACAGCCCGCTGATGGTTCAGGACGCTGTCGATATGGCGGTTTCCATCCTCAACGGCGAGGAAGTTGAGCCGGTCAAGATCATCCCGACGACGGTCGTGGACAGAGAGAACTGCGACGAGTATATCGACCCGAACAATACGGTCTATTGATCCGAACAGATGCAGAAGGGGTTGTTGCGAGAGCAGCAACCCCTTTTCTCGGAAGAGAAGAAGCAAACCTCGCGAAAGGGAAGTGGTCGACGACATGACATTGGAAATGAAAGGGATATACAAATCCTTCGGTGCGAACGACGTGCTGCGCAACGTGGATTTCTCCCTGCAGGGCGGCGAGATCTGCGCGCTGCTCGGCGAGAACGGCGCCGGTAAATCGACGCTGATGAACATCCTCGGCGGCGTGCACCATGCCGACCGCGGCGAGATCCGCCTGGACGGGCAGACCGTCCGGTTTCAGACGCCGGCGGATTCGCTCCGCCACGGCATCGCCTTTATCCATCAGGAGCTGAACCTCGTCAACGATCTGGCGATTTATGAGAATATGTTCATCGGCCGCGAGCTTCGGAAAAAGAGCGGCCTGCTGGACACCGCGCAGATGATCGCGCGGACAAAGGAGATCTTCGACCGCATGGGGCTGGCGCTCAACCCGCGCACGATGGTGCGGGAGCTGGACGCCTCCTACAAGCAGATCGTCGAGATCGCCCGCGCGCTTCTGATGGAGGCCTCGATCATCATCATGGACGAGCCGACGACCTCCCTGACGGAGCCGGAGATCCAGCGCGTTTTCGATATGATGCGCACGCTGCAGAAGAGCGGCGTCGGCATCGTCTTCATCTCGCACAAGCTGCGGGAGGTCATGGAAGTCTGCACGCGCTTTACGGTGCTGCGCGACGGCAGCATGGTGTCGGCCGGCAGCATTGCGGAAACCTCGGTCGACCAGCTCGCGCAGGACATGGTCGGCCACGCGGTGCGCACGCAGTCGCTGCGCCGCGCGCGCGAGCTCGGCGGCGTCGTGCTCAGCGGCGAGCACCTGACGCTGGAGCCTGCGTTCCGCGACGTCAGCTTTTCGGTGCGCGCGGGCGAGGTGCTCGGCTTCACCGGCCTGCTTGGCGACGGCCGCAGCGAGCTGTTCCAGGCAATTTTCGGCGCGCTGCACGGCATGAGCGGAACGGTCTCCGTCTCCGGTCAGCCACGGCGGATCCGCAGCACCGTTCAGGCGCTGAAGGCCGGCATCGGGTATGTGCCGCGCAACCGGAAGGAAAACGGCATTATCAAGGATATGAGCATCCTTGAAAACGGCTCCATCGTCACATGGCCGCGGGACAGAAAGCTCGGCCTCATCGACAAAAAGAAGGTCGAGGCCGGGTTCGCCCGGCAGGAGCAGGAGCTGCACATCAAGCTCAGCTCGATCAGGGACCGGATCGGCAGCCTTTCCGGCGGCAACCAGCAGAAGGTCGTCCTGGCCAAGTGGCTGACCGCCAACCCGCGCGTCCTCGTGTTCGACAACCCGACGCAGGGCGTGGACGTCGGCGCCAAGGAAGAGATCTACGATATTATCCTGCGGCTGGCGGACGCAGGCGTCGCCGTCGTGGTGCTGTCCAGCGAAGCGCAGGAGATCATCCGCGTATGCGACCGCACGCTCGTGATGTTCCACGGCAGCGTGTGCGGCGAGCTGGTCGGAGACGAAATGAATGAGCAGGCGATCATGCGCCTGGCAACAGGGGGACAGGTACAATGAACGAAAAAACGAAGAACAGAAATTTCGGCGCGTGGCTGCGCGACAACTGGAAGAACAACGCGCTTTTCTCCACAGGCATTGCGCTGATCGTCATGGTCGTCCTCCAGACGGTTGCGCTCGGCTTTGACTACCCGAGCTTCGGCGAGTGGCTCAGCGCATGGCTGCGCAACTGGCTCAATATTCTGCGCAACAATTCGAGCGTCGGCATCATCGCGCTCGGCATGACGTTCGTCATCATTTCGGGCGGCATCGACCTTGCGGTCGGCTCCACGCTCGTCGCAGTCGGCGCGATTGCGATGTGCCTGATGGACGCGACGACCGGCGGCCTGCTCGGCATGGTCGGCATCACCGGTATCCCGGCTTACATCCTGACGATCCTGCTCTCCGTCGCCGCCGGCACGCTGCTCGGCGCGTTCAACGGCGTTCTGGTGACGGCGGGCCGGATCCCGCCCTTCATCGCGACGCTCGGCGCCATGAAGATCCTGCGCAGCGTGACGCAGTACTTCATGCAGACGAACGCGCCGAAGGTGCCGAGCGATTTCCTGCAGATCGCGAGCTTCAAGATCGGCGGGCAGATGCTGATGCCGATCATCTACTGGCTGCTGCTTGCGGTGATCCTGCACATCGTCTCGAAGCGGACGGTCTTCGGCCGCCACGTGTTTGCGGTCGGCTCGAATGAGCGGACGACGCGCCTCTCCGGCATCAACGTCAACTGTGTGAAGCTCGGCGTCTACGCGCTGATGGGCGCTGTCGTCGCGATCGCCGCGCTCCTGCAGGTTTCCCGCATCGGCGCGATGGACCCCGCGAATGCGGGCAGCGGCTATGAGCTCGACGCGATCGCCGCGGTCATCGTCGGCGGCACGAGCATGTCCGGCGGCAAGGGCTCCGTGGTGGGCACCGTGTTCGGCATGCTGATCATCGCCGTGATGAACAACCTTCTGAACCTGCTCGGCGTGGACCCGTTCCTGCGCGAGGCGTTCAAGGGCGCGATCATCATCGCCGCGGTGCTTCTGCAGCGCAAATCCTCGGAAAACTGAATTTTCGTTCCGCGGCGGGGCAGAAGCTCCGCCGCGGTTCTGTTTCTGTCCGGTATTTCCGGGGAAATGCCGGATATTTTGAAATAGGCTTGATTTTTTACCGCAATTCCTCTATAATAAAAGGGACAAAAAATTTCCTTTATGGAGGCAGAAATTTATGTTGGTATCGGCAAAGGAAATGCTGAACAAGGCGAAAGCCGGCAAGTATGCCGTCGGCCAGTTCAACATCAATAACCTGGAATGGACAAAGGCGATTCTGCTCACGGCACAGGAGAACAATTCCCCTGTCATCCTCGGCGTTTCGGAAGGCGCCGGCAAGTATATGTGCGGCTACAACACCGTTGTCGGCATGGTCAACGGCATGCTGGAGACGCTGAAGATCACGGTTCCGGTTGCGCTGCACCTCGACCACGGCTCCTATGACGGCGCGCTGGCGTGCATCGATGCGGGCTTCTCTTCCATCATGTTCGACGGCTCCCACTATCCGATCGAGGAGAACATCGCGAAGACGAAGGAACTCATCCGCATTGCGGGCGAGAAGGGCATCTCCGTTGAGGCGGAAGTCGGCGCGATCGGCGGCGAGGAAGACGGCGTCGTCGGCGGCGGTGAAGTCGCGGATCCGGAAGAGTGCAAGATGATTGCAGATCTCGGCGTCGACATGCTCGCAGCCGGCATCGGCAACATCCACGGCAAGTATCCGGCCAACTGGCAGGGCCTCAACTTCGACGTGCTCGCGAAGATTCAGGAGCTCACCGGCACGATGCCGCTCGTTCTCCACGGCGGTACGGGCATCCCGGCCGACATGATCAAGAAGGCGATTTCCCTCGGCGTTTCCAAGATCAACGTCAACACCGAGTGCCAGCTCGCCTTTGCTGAGGCGACCAGAAAGTACATCGAGGCCGGCAAGGATCTCGAGGGCAAGGGCTTTGACCCGAGAAAGCTCCTCGCACCGGGCTTCGAGGCGATCAAGGCGACCGTCAAGGAGAAGATGGAGCTGTTCGGTTCCATCGACAAGGCCTGATTCTGCACACCGCAGCACAGGAACACAGCAGTAAACAGAGAGACGCATCGGCAGTGCCGGCGCGTCTCTTTTCTGTAGGCGTGAAAATCCTGCGCGCGCCGGCATGTCTGCGCCGTCCGCGCATACAATGCAATGCAGGGCCGAAAGAAATCCGGGGCAGGGCGCGGATCCGACCCGCTTCCGCCTTTTTCGAGCGGTACTGCATCTTGCAAGTTTTTGGAAACTGTGCTATACTGATACAAATCGAGGGGCATTTTGCCGCAGGAGTTGTGAATAATGCGCTTGCGGTGTGAATTTTGGAGTTCCTGGAGAGCAGAAAGGAAATATCCATGGACGAAATCAAGACGTACTGCATGAATTGCTTTTCAGAAATGCACGCGACGGGAGAGCCGTGCGCGCACTGCGGCTGGAAAGACGAAGGGCAGATGAAAAATGCGCTGCCGTACGGCACGGTGCTCGGCGGGAAATACCTGATCGGGCAGGCGACGCGCATCAACGGCGCGGGAATCACGTATGCGGCGCTTGAAAAGGACACGAACCAGAAGGTGGAGGTGCGGGAGTTTTTCCCGACCACGCTCGCTTTCCGCGCGCCGAACGGCGTTTCCGTCAAGCCGGCCGCTGGCACGGAGCTGAAATACGAGGACTATCTCAGCGAGTTTGAGCGCTACGCGCAGAAGCTGATCCGCATTTCGGGCACGAAGCGCATGATAACGGTGCTGGACACCTTTTCGGAAAACAATACGCAGTACATCGTCTTTCTGTACGTGGAGTCCGTCTCGCTGCGCAGCTATGTGGAGCAGAACGGCTTCCTTTCCTGGGCGGACTGCGAGCGCTACTTCGTTCCGGTCATCCATTCGCTCAGCGACATCCACGGGCAGAACGTGGACCACCTCGGCATCTCGCCGGAGACGCTGCGCATCACGCCGGACGGCAAGATGATCCTGACGGATTTCGAGATGCAGTCGGTCCGCCGCGCGGGCACGGACCTGATCGAAGATATTTACCCCGGCTGCTGGGCGATCGAGCAGTATTCGAAAACGAAGGTCTGCGACGAGGTGACGGACGTTTACGGCCTGTGCGCATCGATGCTCTTTGCGCTTTCCGGCACGGTGCCTATGGACGCGCCCAAGCGCAAGAAGGACCCGCGCCTGCTGATTTCCAAGGCAATCCTGAAGCAGCTTCCGGAGCACGTGATCCCGGCCATCGCGAACGGCCTGCAGGTCGACGCAGACCGCAGAACCTCGAGCTTTTCGCGCTTTGCCGCCGAGCTTGCGGCGGAGCCGACGGTCATGGAGCAGATGGTGGAGACCGAAACGGTGCGCTCGCTGCCGACGGGCGGCAGAAGCCCGCGCCGTCACGGCATGCCGCTGCCGCTCTGGCTGCTGCTCTCCTTCGTCTTTTCGCTTATCGTCATTCTCGCCGTCGCGAGCGTCTGGTTCAAGGACAGCCCATTCTCGATCCAGAGCATCATGCAGTCTCTGCAGGAGACCGGCACGCCGGCCGCAGAAATGATCGAGGTGCCGAACCTTGTCGGCTCCGATTACACGGAGATCGAGGCGCGGACCGAGACCGACGCGGCGTACAACTTCAAGCTGGACATCTATGAGGAGATCTTCAGCGATACGGTTCCGGCCGGACAGATCACGACGCAGCTTCCGCCGGCCGGGCAGACGGTTGAAGCGGGCGGCACGGTCCGCGTGGCGGTCAGTCGCGGCTCCAGAGAGCGCACGCTGCCGGAAATTGCCGGCATGACGGCCGACGAAGCGCGGACGACGCTCGAGCGTGAGGGCTTCGTCATGGTCGCCGTCGACACGGTGAATGCGGAGGTAGAGCTCGGCCATGTGATCGGCTACGCCGACAACGCGGCGGGCGATACGCTGGCGTTCGGCTCCGTCGTCTCGGTGCAGGTCAGCGCGGAAGAGGCCGCGGACAGCAGCGCGGAATAAAAAAGATGCAGAAAGGCTCCTGTTTCAGACAGGAGCCTCAGCCTGTCGAAAAAGGTCACCTTTTGGTGGCCTTTTTCTCGTATTGAGAGA